>Ga0326727_10000237_pt1 | contig 238118 bp, 213 predicted proteins | sample MB2enrmetagenome_FD_207643 | JGI IMG/M metagenome (GOLD analysis project Ga0326727, IMG submission 207643) | Lab enriched peat soil microbial communities from McLean, Ithaca, NY, United States - MB29MY | ecosystem: Environmental > Terrestrial > Soil > Wetlands > Peat | place: USA: New York...
GGCGGGCGGCAGAGAGTCAAGCACTTCCATCCCGATCCACGCAGAACTCATACCCGCACGGTAAACAGAGCCAGACCACTACCTGCAATCCTCAAACACCTTATCAATGCTGGCCACAGTCATCATTTCCTTTCATCTATGCGGCAGCAGTTTGCTAAATCGGCAAGCTCCCAAACCACTCTTCCCCATCCAGAACCAGCGCAAACTTCCGCCCAACCGCCCAGCGCCCAACCCAGACCTCCTACGGAGCCTGCGCAACCCCGCGCCCTGAGCGGCTTCCGTCCACTCCAGGCCAGGAATTCGCGGCAGTAGATTGCAGACGCGGCAACCGCGCGCGTCGAGAAACACTAGGTGCAAATCGTGAAAAACAACAATTTCATGGGCACTTCGGCTACAGCGAAACAACCCCAAAAAACCAAAGGCGACAGGAAAAGGTCTTTCCGCGACCACCGGTGGAGGACCACATCTCTGCTGATTCGGCGTTGGCGCCCATCCCGGTGACGCCCCAGGTTCGACCTGGGGCGCGCTCATCATCGAATAGTCCCTTGGCCGACACCCACGGCATCGTCTATACCCCGCAGCCCATCGTCGATTTCATGGTCCGCAGCGTCGATGACATTCTGAAAAAAGAGTTCGGCAAATCCCTCGCCGACAAAGGCGTCCACATCCTCGACCCCTTCGTCGGCACCGGAAACTTCATCACCCGCACCATCCGCCAGATCGGCGAGACCCGCAAGTCAGCTCTCCCCCACAAGTTCGAGCACGAGCTCCACTGCAACGAAATCATGCTCCTGCCCTATTACATCGCCAGCATGAACATCGAGCACGAATACATGGAGCAGACCGGCCAGTACAAACCGTTCGAGGGCATCTGCCTGGTGGACATCTTCCATTACACCTACGCCCTGCTCCATTCGCCCGACTATCGCGAGCGTTACGCCGCCAACCTCAAGCGCGAATTGCCCCGCATTCCTTACGCTCCGGATTTCCGTGCCTTCGCCACGGCAGGGCAGCGCTTGGCCGAACTCCACGTAAACTACGAGCAGCAGCCCGAATACCCTCTGGAGCGCATCGAGAACCCCAACGTTAAGCAGCTCAGCTATCGCGTCGAGAAGATGCGGCTTGGCCGCGACAAGTCCTCGATCTTCTACAACGAACTCTTCACCCTCTCCGGCATCCCGCCCGAAACCTACGAATACCGGCTCGGAAACCGCTCCGCCCTTGAATGGGTGATCGACCAATACCAAGTCTCCACCGACAAGCGCAGTGGTATCACTAACGATCCCAACCGCGAGGACGACCCCGAATACATCCTTCGCCTCATCGGACAGGTGATCTACGTCAGCCTGGAGACTGTGAAGATCGTCAATTCACTTCCTCGATTAGGCATCGAAGAATGAGCAAATCGGAGCGGAAATCAATCTCAGAAGAACAAGCGCGGCAATCAGCAAAAGTTCTTGCGGCACTCGTCCAAAAGCCGCTCGATTGCCGGGCCCAGCAGGTTCCATTGGAAGAGGAGCCAGTCACGGTAGCTGGACTCATTCGATGCGGCGCGTTTCAAGTGTTGACGTTGAATGAAAGTTTTAGAGATGAATCGCTTAAAGAGATGAATCGGGAATTTGTCGCAAAGGTTCTTGAATCACTCCATACGCCAGGTGCTTTTGAAGACTTCCTCTATGAGCTTTTCCTAGAGAAGGGACGCGGCGAGGCCACCGAAATCGAGAACATGATCTCAGAAATAAAGATAATGCTGGCGGACCCTGGCGCGGGACAAAAGATGCTCAAAAAGATATTCGCCGAGGTGTTTCCCAAAGCTCGCCCAGGCAGGCCAAGCGATTTTAGGGCGGAGAGCGACCCGCCCCGATTTCTAAAGGATTCATCAGAACTTTTTTCCGCTTGCGAGAAGCTTCTCCGCATGCAGGCCCAGTTTCCAGCCAAGAGTATGAACGCGATACTGGATTTCTTGGATTCTGAAGATCCCGAACACGTCTCGGTCGTGCGCTCCAATGTGACGTTGGTTGCGGAAGTCACAAAAAAAGCTGACTTCAAAGCTGTGAAAACACTTGAAACACAGGCGCAGCGGCTGGCAGACGCCATCACCGGCAAGCTGCTTTTCGGTTGGTCGTACAGCTACTCGAAGCAGTGTGCACAACAATTCAGACGGTTTAGTGCGCTCAAATCAGAATCATAGAACTCTATAGTTTTATCTATGGTGCTTTCTAAATCGCCGGGGAGAAATCTCCGGCGTTTTTATGCTTCCGACTCTCGGAAGTGCCAGCCACCTTTCAAAATGGTTTTCCAACTATTACTCACGTAGGCGGAACCTTTAGATGAAAGGTTCCCCAATGCCACGTAATACGAAGCAAGAACTGCTAACTAGGACATCCCGGCGCGCCATCATGCAGCAAGGTGATCCGAACGCAATGCCAGAGGAAGGCTCAGGTGAAGGCAGCGAGCTTTTCTCTAAACGACCAGCAATTGACTTTCCCTCATCCGTGATCGACGGGACCGGAAGGCGAGCAGCAACCAAAAGCTGTAGCCTCTGCCTCAGTGACGCTGACTTTTCGCTCACGCTTCTGCTGTCCACCGTGGGAGTCACACCCCGCTATCAAAAGGGCACTCATTGCGTTTTGCTCTGTAAATCCTGTTTACAGAACTTCATTGGGGGCTCTGGGCCCTCACCCCTTCCAGCCCTTAGCGCGGCCCTTGGAAGCGCACATACGTGGATTGAAGAACGGCTCTGCTTAGTGAACGGGCTCAATGCTCCGGCATCGCAGGAGAGTTCGCGATGAATACAGAATTTGCTGGACGCAACGAAAACCAGAGCGGGCAACGGTTCCTGGACAGCTCCGACCCGCGACTTATACGGCACGCTGCGTCCGGTGAAGCGGCAGGGGAGTTTTCCTCCTCCCCTGCCGGTAAGGATCAAAAGCTGTCCCGGGGGCCCGGGGGCAGAGCCACCGGGCGGGGCGGCCTCTGCGGTTGGTTTTGCTTTTGTTTTTGCTTCTCGCTTGTCAGGTTGTGAAAACGGGTCCCTGTAATACCCGTAATACCCGTTTTCACTCGTAATACCCGTTTTCACTCGTAAAAACTCGGATTTTCTTACTGCTTAAAGTGGTGCGCCCTACGTGTGTCTAGGGATTGGGAGGCTTTATGGAAACGCAAAACGAGGAAGAGTTCCGGGCTCAGGTTAGCCCGTTTGGCGGTGGAATGGACTGGTTAGAGGTGAGGCTTCCTCAAGTCGTGCCTTTCCGTCCGCGCGTGCAGGAAGCTATTGCAACCTACCGTGACGGGGAGCGGTGTCCCTTTAAGTCCACTCCGAATTATGCCGCCGTTGTTGATCTTCGGCATTTCGATGTCGCAGATGCACTTCTCCATCTTGGCAAGAAGGGCAGTGGCGAACAAACCCACAAAGTACAGATGATCGGTACGGGGCAATATTCAATGCGGGAGCACATCGCGCACCTGGAGAGCATCGTTGACACAAATCCGATGCTCCTCCAGCCGATGCGGACGGACCTAACGGTGGACCTGCCGGATGTGCCGTTGGGTTGGTTCATGGATCGGGCGCGAGTGGACCGCAAGCGATTCAGCGCGCAGATTGGCCACGTAGAGGATGGCGGCGGCTTTGTCTTAATGGGGCGGCGTGAAGTCGAAACGATCTATGCTGGCAAACGGCCAAACTGTTTCCGCGTGTATAACAAGACGGCGGAGCGGCGCGCGGCTTACGGCAGGATGGTGCGTGGCTGGCATCCTCCTGAGCCTCGCTTTAAGGAGTGGTGCAAAAGGCTCGCGGCGGCCGGGGCTCGTATCGATCCAGAGTTTGAAGCACTCTGCTACGAACGCGGGCTAGATCCTCGATTGGAACGCCCGAAGCTTGATATCGCCTCCGATGACCTCCTGCCGCTCTTTCACGCTACACACGAGGCATGGGAGTGCAAGGTATCAGCCAAAGGTCCAAAGCCGACATTCCAGCAGTTTTGCGGCATGGACGAGTCGGACCTACTGACGCGCTTTGAACGTCAGATCGGCGCGCAACAGATACGCAAGCTCCACGCTGAGAATGATGCCAAAAAGAGCCCGCTGTTTTCCAGTCTCCGTGATTTACAGAAAAATCTTGCCGAGTTCAATCCCTTCACAGCGGTGACGTTCTCACGCCCTGGACCAGTGGACCCGAGTCCACTCGGTGACAGTAGTAACGCAATTATCACATTCATGGCCGGAATGTATTTCCGTGGGCTGATTCAGCGCGATGGGCGGCAGTTGGCGGAGGCATGGCTACACGCGCAATCAAATGGAAACGGAAAACGGCTGCTGGAACGGCTCGAACCTTTTTTCCCTCCCGATGCGGACGGGGTACACGGTATCTCAGAGGCCGGATTGTATGAGCGATACCGTGAGGCGATCACGAAACAACTAGCGGCGTGAACGAAGAAGCATGGCGATAGTCAAAATCGGAGGCCACGAGGCAATGCAGACCATCGATGAACGGGAAATCATGAAAGAACTGCTCACTATCCGCGAAGTATCGCAATCGTTGAAAGTTCCGGTGTCTTGGGTGTACGAACGGACGCGCCGCCGGGGTTCGGAACGAATGCCCCATATCAAGCTCGGAAAGTATCTGCGATTTGAACTCGATACTGTACGCACCTGGCTAGAAACGATGCGGGAGAACTAGATTGCAAACTTCCGGTCCGGCCAATACTATTGCCACCAGCGCAGAACCGCCTAAGCGGGTCAACCGGAGAAACGGTATGACCCCAAATAGACGATTCCAGCAGGGCTCGCTTTTCAAGCGCGGAACGCGTACGAAAATGTGGGTTGCACGTTGGTGGGAAGACGTAATTGGTCCAGATGGGAAATCGGAACGCGTTCGGCGCTCTGAGGTTCTCGGAACAGTTGCGGAACTTCCGACCAGCCGCGAGGCGAAGCAGAAGCTTTCTGATCGGCTCCGCGCGGTGAATAGCGGCGATTACCGGACGCAATCAACCTGGACACTAAAAGGCTTCATCCAGGATCGATGGTTGCCGGATGTGCTGCCCACAATTAAGTACTCGACACAGATTCATTACAAATACATCGTCAAAGTTCATTTGATTCCAACCCTCGGCGATATGCAGCTTCGTCTCATCACCCGCGAATCGGTGCAAAGCCTGCTCACCAGCAAGCGGCGAAGCGGTTTGTCCTGGCGGACGGTGAAGCATATCCACACCACGTTCGGAACGATTCTGGCAGCGGCAGTGATGGAGGGGCTCATTCCCGACAATGCCGTCCGCAAGACGAAGCTTCCGCGCCGTGGTCCGATTGCCGAGAAAGCTCCCATCGATCCCGTAGAAGTGTGCGCACTTCTGGAAGCACTTCCGGACCCCTCGCGCTCTTTGGCTTGGTTGCTCTCCTTTACCGGCCTGCGCATCGGCGAATTGTTGGCGCTTCGCTGGCGTGATGTCGATCTCGAAGGCGGTTTTATTCGGGTCCGACAGACCGTCTATGAGGGCGTCTTCGATGATCCGAAGTCGAAGCGCAGCCGGAGAACGGTTCCGCTCGGCACCCTAGGGGCGCAGATTCTGACGGCTCGTAAACCGGAAGCCTGCGATCCTGAAGGCCTGGTCTTTGCGGCTCGGAACGGTTCGGCGCTGGACCGTCGCAATCTGCTCAATCGTCAGCTCAAGCCGACCTGTAAGAAGTTAAAGCTGGAAGGCGTGACTTGGCATTGGTTGCGGCACGTCAATGCGACCTTGCTCGATTCGGTGGGGGCATCGCCTGGCACGCTGCAGGCATTGCTCGGACACGCGACCGATATGAGCGCGATTTACGTGCATTCGGTTTCGGCAGATGCGCGGCAGGCAGTCGAGAGGGTGGAAGAAGCAATTGGACCCAAATGGACCCAAGTTCCGGTTTGGCCGGAACCGGTGACGAATGTAACTCAATGATTCTATGGGATTAGATGGTCGGCCTTAGCAGACGATTTTAGAACTTCCTGGTTGCGCAAAAAGCACCCCTGAGCAGAGAATCTGTTGTTAGGCTGGAGGGCGGACCGGGCAAGCCTCTATACAAGGAGAACATCATGCGGAAGGGTTTGATTATTCTCTGTGCTGTGCTGTTGGCGCTGGTGGTTGTGGTGGTGGCGATCAGCTTCTTCGTGGATGCCGACCACTTCCGTCCGCAGGTGGAGCAGCAGGCGACCGCCGCACTGGGACGGCAGGTGAGCATCGGCAAGTTGAAGCTGGCCGTGTTCTCCGGCGGCATTGTGGCCGAGAAGCTCTCCGTCGCCGACGATCCGCAGTTCGGCAGCGAGCCGTTTCTCACCGCGGGCTCCATGAGCATCGGCGTCAACTTGCAGGATCTGATCTTCCACCGCAAGCTCAACGTGCAGTCCTTCCTCTTGCACACGCCGGCCGTGCGCCTGGTGCAGAACGTCAAGGGTGACTGGAATTACTCCACGCTGGGCAGCAAGACCACGAGCACCGCGCCCGCGGCCAAGGGAACAACGCCGGACATCGCTGTAGGCAAATTCCTGCTCGATGACGGACAGGTCACCGTGCTGCACCTGGCGAATCAGCGCTCCACCGCCTACACCAAGCTGAAGCTGGAAGCCACGAACATCACGCCGAGCGCAGCCATTCCCTACTCGTTCTCTGCTGTGGCGGCGGGTGGCGCCACGGTGGATGCCAAGGGCTCCTTCGGGCCGCTGGCAGAAGATGCGGAGCGGACACCGATCTCCGCCAGCCTGCACGTGAAGGGCTTCGATGTGGCTGCCACCGGATTCAGCGATCCATCGTTACCGCTGCGCGGCGTGGTGGATGTGGATGCCGAGATGAAGTCTGACGGCACGCGCAGCGATGTTGAGGCTACGGTCACCGGCAATAAGCTGTGCCTGGTCGCCGGATGCGCTCCGGCCAGCACTCCCATCGGCTTGAATGTGAAGGCCAGCTACCTGCTGGCAGATAAAATCGCAAGCCTCAGCGCGAGCCAGTTGAAGCTGGGCAAAAGCGCGGCGAATGTCTCCGGCACGGTGAACCTGAAAGGCGCAACCCCGCAGGTGGATGCCAAGGTCGACGCCACCAGCCTGGCCGTGGCTGACATTGAAGGCGTACTGCCGGCTGTTGCCGTGGTGCTGCCTCCCGGCGCGCGGCTGGAGGGCGGCACCGCCAGCATTCATGCCACGGCCAGTGGACCGGCCAGCGCCATGACCGTCAAGGCCCACGTCATGCTGAGCAACAGCAAGCTCACCGGCTACGACCTGAACTCGCAGATGAGCGTAGTGACGCACCTGACCGGAGTGACCGTGAACAAGGAGACTCCGATTCAAGAGTTCAGCGCCGATGTAACCCAGACCCCGGACGGTACCAAGGTAGAGAACCTGCTGCTCAGCATGCCCGGCCTGGCCAAGGTGACCGGCAACGGAACCATCGGCAAGCAGAACGAGTTGAACTTTGCCATGAAGGCGGAGGTGGACATCAGCAACAGCACCGCGGGCAAGCTCAACTCGGTCGTGATGCGCAAGAAGAGCACCAACCTCCCGGTGCCCTTCCACGTCGGCGGAACCACTAAGGATCCCAAGGTCACGCCCGACGTCGGCGTCCCCGGCCTGGGATCGGGAGCCCGTTCCGCGACCTCTGCCGTCGGCTCAGCCACCAAGAAGGTGACGAGCGGATTAGGCGGATTGTTTGGCAAGAAGAAGTAGCAGCGCGAGCGTGCATGAGAGAAAGTTCAAGAAGAAAGAATGGTCGGGGCGACTGGATTCGAACCAGCGACCCCCTGCGCCCAAGGCAGGTGCGCTACCAGGCTGCGCTACGCCCCGACTCTGCCAGAAGAATCAACTGCTTACAATTGTGCTTCCAACTTTGAAGATTCTAACACAGGTATGCAGCACCATCTGGAAACCGGTAACCGGCTCTGTCGTTCGGTCTGCCCTTGAGATAGTGAGACGAAAGGCGATTATCCGCTGACTAACGTTTGTTTTCGGGACGGTTTCTAAGATGCTCAGTGATGATTGCAACGCCTAACACGGCGGGAATGCCAACGAACAAGCCTCCAAACACACAGATGTAGAAAATCGGGGCGGTTGTCTCCCTAGCCCCCGGCAATACGAATACGCCTGCCAGAGCAGCAAACCCGATGAAGAATACCCCGACTTGGATGTTTACGGGCTTTTCAAAGAGTTTCATTGCATTCTTCTTGATTGGTTCAGTTGCTGCCCCCGGAACGGGGTTGTGAGTGACATGGCGATTTTGCGACAGCAATGAGAACGATCTCCGGAATCTACTGTGCCGGAGGAGGGCTCTCCAGCCGTTCCTGAACGTGTTGTTCAGTCTCTCTGGCCATGACCGGATCAATCTTTTCCAGAATTCTCAACTCCGCGAATGCGGCCTCGCGTTCTCCGAGCGCACCGTAAACCTGTGCAAGCCAAGCGTGGGTGTAGGCCGCATCGGGGTAGATGCGAATCGCGTGCTGGAGAGTGCGCGCGGCCTCTTCAAAGCGATTCAGATAGGCGTAGGCAATGCCTGAGCCCTCCAGGGCCCCCCGGGAATCGGGATTGATCCTTAGGGCTTCCCGGTTTGCATCTATCACATCTTGCCAACGCCCAAGCTCGTGGTACGCGGCAGCGAGCGGCCAATAGCTGATTTCATCGTCCGGACGCAACCGCACGAGCTGCTTGGCGGCCTCAAGTGACTCCTCCCATTCCCCAGCGTAGAAATAGGCATCCGCCAATTGCAGGTAAGCGTCTGCGTTATCGGGTTGACGACGAATTGCCTCCTTGAGCGCGGCAATCGATTGTTCTTTGGAAATCACAAAAGTCTCCCCGTAAGGAAAATAACAGCGATCAACGAAGGAAATCTTAGAGTCCAGCGGTTCCGTATGTTCATGCCCAGAATATATGCGCCCTGCCGACTGGCCGATAGGGTCAGAAGTTAGCTGGCGACTACAGGCCAAGTATCTCACTATCCGCTTTCGGGAATTGTCCTGGCATCATTCCACCGAAATAAGTGGCAGCAAACCGGCTGTGCCCAGCGCAGGTGCGTTCAAATCTTAATGCTCCGCTGGCCCATCTCTGCGAATACATGATTGAAGCCACGGACTGCCAATGTCTGGATGCTTACTCCCTCCGATATGGCGAGCATGTGCAGTCGCTTCCACTCCTCTCGCGGAATTCGGACGGTGAGCGATACCGTTTCATTCTTACCCCGCTCCCGCTCCATCGGTGTCACCGCTGATGTGTTCTTTGCTTTCGGCATCGTCTCTCCTCTAAGCCATCACTCTGCGAACCTGTACAGCGTTCCATTGACAACCACGCGCAGTCGGGATTCTCCGCTCGTTCAGAACCTCTGCAATACGCCGCAACGACGATGCGCCTTCAGCCTTGATTGCTTGAATGAGTGGAAGAAGATCGCTTGAGCGTTTCTTAGCCTTCTCCTGCCTCACGGAAGCACTTGCCATTGCGCCTGTATGCGCCTGTGACGCGATCATTCCTCGATCTCCACCCAGAGTCACCCCACGCGCCTTCGCAGCCGCCAGAGCAGCCTTTGTACGCTGGGAAATCATTATGGCTTCGTGTTCTGCCACAGCCGCAAGAATATGGACAGTGAGCCTATTCGCTTGAGGGAAGTCCACAGCCGTAAACTCCACACCAGCTTCCATCAGATTCGATATGAACGCCACATTACGCGCTAGGCGGTCTAGCTTGGCGATGATGAGGGCAGCGTTATGGATTCGGCACAGGGACAGTGCATGAGCCAACGCTGGCCTATTGTTGCCCTTCCTGGTGCCGCTTTCCACCTCGATTACTTCCTCGATTGGATTCAAGCCGTTTAGGTGAGACCGCACAGCCGCTTGTTGCGCCTCAAGTCCAAGGCCAGACGCTCCCTGCTTCGCTGTGCTTACCCGGTAATAGGCTACAAACTTGCCAGCCGTCATCATCTTCCTCTTGCAACATCAAGCTCTACGTTCGATGAGGCAAATGTAACACCAATACGCTTTGACGTCAAGACGTAACGACGCGATGAGGATAGCTACACTGATCGAGGCGTTTCTGCCCTGATTTCAACCCATTCTCTTGCACCAAAAGTGTTGCAAAGAATCGAGATGAGCCCTTATTTACAAAAACTTATATCGATTTTCGTCTGGAGTGAGTGGCTTCTTGAATTTCGCGGCGTTGTGCGCGTGGCTGTGCCCCGGTCACCAATCGCGGCAACCTCTAAACTCCATCGACCCCATATCCCCTGCTAGCTGCTGCGTAGGGCGTGTGCACAATGTGCAGAAGAGTCAATTGGCGTACAGCGGGTGCAGAGGACGATGATTGATCAGGGTTTACCTTTGGACGAACTCCCTGAGTCCGATGATAGTCGCTCCGCAATAGCACCCAGTATTGGCAGTTTGCACATTCTGCCACGCCCGGCCTGAACCATTGCGACTAGGTATGAGGCAAACAGAAACAGGAACGAAAAGCTGGCGGTCTTGAACTCATACTTGTCGCTCAAATACATCGACGGAAGCGTCAGAGCAAAAAGCAAAAGGCACTGGATGCAATTAAACCGAATGAATGGATGCTGTCGATTTCGATCAGTACACGACAGATATAGCACTGGATAGAGAATTCCCCAAGCGTAACAAATCAGACCGCTAGGCCGCTCAGTGCCGATGTCTGCTGGAGTTTCTATCACACAAATCCTACGCCTCAGTTGTCCAAGCGTTTAGTCGGAGCAGTCGCGAGGAGAACACAGCCTGCCCTAGAGAGCCGCTGATTCAATCGATGTCAACGTATGAATCGGGAACACTCTCCCATGTGCTGCATTTCCGACCGACAGCTCTCTTGAATGCCCGAAACAGGGAGTGCGCATCAATTTCCGCATCAGGAAGCTCATTTTCTACTGCCGCTACTAGTGCCTTACGCATTTCACTGCTGAGATGATCGATGATGTCCTCTATCTTCACTCTAGCCATTGTTATCCCTTTCCTTGACTTTGCAGACTAGAGTAGCAGGAACTCTGATAGAGTCGCGCCCTGCTGGCACAAGATTGCTCCCATTTAGCTGCTTATACTACCGCTTTCAAAGACAATACCCTAACAATGTATGGCATCTTGCTAACCTAAGCCATATCATGCAGACACGAAGATCATACAATCAGAAACAAACGATCAGAGTAGCAACAATAAACGATCAGCGATCAAATGGTTGCCGTAATTGATTCACTGAACAAATCCTCTCCAATCAGTTCGACCAGCTGTTGAGGAGAATGCCCAGACAGGTATTCGCTTGCGTCCTTACAGTCAGAAGGCAGTTGAACCAAACGGACTTCCTTAGCAAACAGTTTCAGAGAGTCTTCAACCTGCCGTGCATGTTGTATGCCTTTCTCGTCGTTGTCTGGGATGACGATCACAGTCTTGTTGGCAAGCGAGTCAGCGTACTCCGCTTCCCACTTTCCTGCCCCTCCGATGTTTGTTGTCGCTGCTACTGGTAGCTCCATCGCGTCAAGGAGACGGAGACTCCGTATCGACTCCACGTCTTTTTCTCCCTCCACGAAAATCACCGTCTTTGCCATAGGGAGTTCAGGCAGTCTGTACAGAACCTTGCAAACGCCCTTGATGCCTTTGACATAACCACCCGGTTGTTGGGCATCTGGGCGATAGACCGGAAAGGATTTGCCAGGATATCGGCGCACCTGATACAACACTTCGCCATACTCATCAGTGTAGTCGTAGGTTGCTTCTGGTTGTGCTTGTTTCGTCAACTTCACGCCAACTGAATCGAAGATGCGAACAACTCGCCTGTGTGCCTGATGAATGTCAATTGGGCTGCCGTCGCGATCTGCGATGGCTTGTTCAAAAGCGAGTAGCTTTCCAGCCTTTTCGCAACCATGACACTTCCATGCGCTGCCCTGACCCAGTGTGATCGTAAGCGATGGCCGATGGTCATCATGGAATGGGCAGCAAGCGGATAGCCCGTTTTCGGTGCTCCTCAGGTCGTTGTGCTTCAGGTGGAACCGATAATACTGTTCGAGTTCATTGGGTTTAAGCGAATTGAAGTCGAAGAAGATGCCGTCAGCGTTGCCTCTAGCCGCCAATGGCTCTTTGGTATCGGGATCACATAGCGTATAGACGTGACCATTGCTGCCACGCTTCAGTTTGATCAGACCCACCTTCTCAAGCTCTTTCTTCGCCGTTTTCAATCCACTTTCGGAGACACCAGCCTGTTCGTTCACAGTCTCAGCGTTCAACGGTATGTCAACACGGGACGTGCGCTGCGACTCGAACTGGAGAAATACGTACAGCTTGACAGCATTCCCGTTCAGCTTTCGGAGCAGATCGTTCTTGACCAAAGATTGCGGCAGTTGGAAATAGGTGAGACCGTTGAGGTGCAGCATGTTCGACATTAAAGATGGCCCTTATCTAAACGCCGCCGATTCAACTCAGCGGCGGGTTGCAAACTCAGTATTTGCTCTTAAAGCAGCCACAAGTGGCAGGTGTGTGGTGTATCGTGCTCGATAGCCGGACAGCCCCATTCCTGAAGGTCATTATCTCATCCCCGCCTACATTCGTTCAGGCATACAGAGAGCGCGGTTCAATCAGGCGCGTGAATCACCGCAGCCCCGCATTGGCGAGTAGCGAAACCCGCTGATGAATCCGTTGCAGGTCTTCGGTGAGCAGATTGACGTATCGGCGCGTCATCTCAAGGCTAGAGTGCCCCAGTGCCTTCTGAAGATGAAACACAGAGCCACCATTGCGCAAGTAGTTGATTGCGAATGTGTGCCTGAACGCGTGTAGAGTGCGCTCTGGCACTTTCAGCCGCAGCTTCCGGCATAGGCTCTTAACATCGCGCAACACTTCACGGCGGCCCAACATTCTGCCATCCCGTGTAGCAAACACCAATTCATCGTCGTTCTTTCGTTGCTGATACTTCCAGAGGAACCTCCGCAGTTCGAAAGAGAACGGGACTTTGCGCTCCTTGCTGCCCTTCCCCTTGACGGTCAGCAGCAGGTTATCGAAATCGCAGTCAGTCCAGTGCAGACCAAGAATCTCATTAATGCGGCATCCTGTATCAGCAAGCGTGACAACAATTGTGTGAAGTCGTACTTCGTAGAACCCATTCGGCTTCCATGCGGCAAGCTTGCGAATGTCTGGGAGAGGGAACGTGGGCAGAACTCTCTGCTCTTCCTTCAGCCGTGAAACATGCAGCGGAGAGCCGCACCACTTCAGATAGGCGTTTACCGCTCTGATGCGGTTGTTGCACGAACTGGGCTTCAATCCACGCTCACGCATCCGCATGACGAAGCTCTTCAGGTCTGCGCTATCTGGGCTTTCAATACCAAGCCACTTGAAGCTCTCGCCGTACCACTGGACTGTTCTTGGTGAAACATTCTGAAGGTATTGCCGCTCTTTGATGAACTGCTCAAAACTCACAAGCCCTCCAAGGCAGGTACGCAAATTGGGAGGAATCACTTGTAAGTTGTTGATTCAACGAGTGGCGACGTTTGCCCTGCGCCCAAGGCAGGTGCGCTACCAGGCTGCGCTACGCCCCGACTCTGCACGGCAGGAGATGCCGCACTCTCAAATCCTAGCACACCAAAGGCAGTTAGTCGTTCGCAGCAGTGTCTTCGGTTGGCATGGGTGTGGCAATGGTTTTTGAATTGAGCCCTCCCGAGTCGGCAACCACGGTGAGAGCAGGATCGGAAAACTTCCACTGCTGCGAATGAGGATCGTTACTCCAGGTCTGGAGTTCGAGGCCCATCTCAAAGGTCACGAAGAGATCGGATGTGCGCGGAGTGACGCGTACGGCCTTGACCCGGAGGTTCTGCAGAAGTTGCTGCGGCTGCTCCTCGTCCACAGGAAGTTCTGCTCCGGGGTTGCTGGCGAAGGCAAGATTGTCGTCCAGCACAATGCGCCACGGGCAGGCAAGAATCAGTTCGGCGTCATGTTCAAAGCAGAGACGCCATGCATCGGAGGAAAAGCCGCCCCGCTTCGCTACCGTAGTGCAGAGCTTGTTCACGAGGTGCTCGGCGATGAGATCAGCGGCCGTAGCTGACATCTTCTTGAACCAGGCACGCACCGGACGGGTATTAAGCCAATAAAGCAGGAAGCCTGCCAGGAGAGCGTGAAAGAAGCTCAGCGGGTGGCTCATCAGCGAGATGAAACTGTCGTTGTGATCGATGAGATTTGAAACTGCCCTGACGGCGATCACGAACGACCAAAGGAGAACGACAATGCGAGCCCAGTTCTGGCCTTTCCAGTAATTCCAGATGATAAGCAGCTCGATACCTTGACCGAGGCACATCAGGGACTGCTCAAAGATGGGGATAACCGTCAGAGTTCCGCCAAGGAAATGGAGCAGACCTCGGATGAAATAAATCACGACGAGTGCGCCCAAGGCGAGCGCGGTAAGGCCAACTCCCTGGGGCCGGGAAGGTTCGTCTGACGGGGCGGCCGGTGTGGATTGCACAATGCGGTCAGTATAGTCAGTGCAATCGAGTTGTAAAGCTAACAGATGATGCCGGCGCGCTCCGATCCACGCCTGCGCTACACGTTGCTCTTCCCTGCTCTATTGTGCAGCCTCCGGCTCGGGTGTTTCAGACTTGGGCATGGGGATCATGCTGCGCACGATCACATAGAGAATGGGGATGAGGAACAGATTCAAGATGCTCGAGACGATCATTCCTCCGAAGACTGTGGTACCTACCGAGTGCCGTCCGGCGCTGCCTGCGCCAGAGGCGAAGACCAGCGGCAGCACTCCGAGGATGAAGGCCACCGAAGTCATCAGGATCGGACGTAGACGAAGGCGGGCAGCTTCCACTGTGGCCGCAAATAATTCCATGCCATTGCGCTGCAGTTGCTCGGCGAACTCGACGATCAGAATGCCGTTCTTGCTGGCAAGGCCGATGAGCATGACTAGGCCGATCTGGCAGTACACGTCATTCTGCAGGCCGCGCAACGATTGTGCGCCCAGTGCTCCAAGAATGGCCATCGGCACCGAGAGCAGGATGATAAAGGGCAGAACGAAGCTCTCATACTGCGCGGAGAGCACAAGATACACCACCAGCAGTCCGAGTCCGAAGAGCAGCAGCGCCTGGTTGCCCGACTGGATCTCCTCCAGAGCCAAGCCCGTCCACTCAAAGCCGTAACCAGGCGGCAGAACCTTGTGGGAGACATCTTCCATGGCGGCCAGCGCCTGTCCGGAGCTATAGCCCGGTGCAGCGGACCCGTTGATTTCCGCCGAGCGGAACAGATTGTAGTGGCTGATCACGCTGGGACCGGCGGTGTCCCGGAGAGTAACCACGTTGGAGAGCGGCACCATGGCCCCGAAGTCCGAGCGCACATAGTACTGCGTGATGTTCGCCGGGTTGACCCGGAACGGCTGGTCGGCCTGCACGTACACGCGATAGGAACGGTTGTTGAAGTCGAAGTCATTCACATACGTCGAGCCCATGTAGGTCTGCAGCGTGGTGTTGATCTGCGAGAAAGGAACACCAAGGCTTTTAGCCTTTTCGCGATCGATATCCACCAGCACCTGTGGGGTGCGAGCGGTGTAGCTCGAATACACTGACTGCGGCGATAACTCAGGACGCTGGCGGGCGGCGCCAAGGAACTTCTGCAGCGTTCCTTCCAAAGCCTCTGGAGTGCTGAAGCCCGTTTGCTGCAGCTCAAAAGTGAAGCCGCCGAATGCGCTGAGACCCTGGATCGCCGGCGGAGCGAACGGAATGACCATCGCTTCCGTGATCGAGCCGAGCGGCTGACGCAGCGAGTTAATGATCGCCTCCAGAGAATGCTGCTCGCCTTTTCGCTCTGCAATCGGCTTTAGATTGACGAAAATCAGGCCCCGGTTCGGAGCGGGTCCACTGAAGCTGAAGCCCGGAACCGCGAAAACTCCAAAAACATCCGGACTCTTCATGATGGCGGCACCGGCCCGGGCGGCAACGTTGGAGGTGTACTCCAGCGAGGCAGCGTCCGGTGCTTGCACCAGCACGATGAAGTATCCCTGGTCTTCATCCGGCACAAAGCTGGTAGGCACCGATTTGTAAACCCACGCGGTGCACCCGAGTCCTACTAGAAAGATCACCACCACCAGCGTTTTCGCGTTCTCCATGCGGGTGAGCAGGCGGCGATAGCCTTCGGTGATGCCGCTTATTCCACGATTGAAGATACGAAACACCGGGTTTGCCTGGCGATCGCTGTGGCGCAGCAGAAGTGCGGCCAGCGCCGGCGTCAGGGTAAGCGCGTTGAAGGCCGAGAGCCCAATCGAGAAGGCGATTGTAAGCGCAAACTGCTGATACAGCCTGCCGGTGGTTCCCGGAAACAACGATACCGGCACGAACACCGCAATCAGCACAATGGAAGTAGCGATCACGGCGCTGGTGACTTCGCTCATGGCGACCGAAGTGGCGCGGCGCGCGTCGTGAATTCCCTCCTCCAGGTGGCGCTCCACATTTTCAATCACCACGATGGCATCATCGACCACCAGGCCGGTGGCGAGGGTAATGCCGAAAAGGGTCAGCGTGTTGATGGAAAAGTTGAAGAGCTTGACGAACGCAAAGGCCCCAATCAGCGACACCGGGATGGTGACCGCCGGAATCAGCGTGCTGCGCCAGGTTTGCAGGAAGCAGAAGATCACGATGATAACGATCAGGATCGCTGCGACCAGCGTCTTCAGTACTTCTCTGATCGATTCGCGGACGGCGGTGGTGGTATTGAACGCTTCCTGATACTGCAACCCCGCGGGAAACTGCTTGGAGAGCCTCGCCATCTCCGCCTCGACGCCCTTTTCCACGTCGAGTGCATTGGCATTGGACAATTGCTCGATGCCGAGGCCGATCGCCGGATATCCGCTGAACGTGAGGTTCGAGGAGTAATCTTCAGCACCGAGTTCGGCGCGGCCCACATCGCGAAGCTGGATGATCGATCCATCCCTGGACTGCTTGACCACAATCCGCTCGAACTCTTTCGGATCGGCAAGGCGTCCGGTGGCACGTACGCTAAGTGTGTAAAGCTGTCCGGCAGCAACCGGAGGCTGACCAATCTGCCCGGCAGCGACTTGAACGTTCTGCTCGGCCAGCGCGTTGGTAACGTCCACGGCGGTCAGGCCGCGCTTAGCCAGGCGAACTGGATCGAGCCACAAGCGCATGGCGTACTTGCGCTCGCCGAAGATCAGAACGTCGCCGACGCCCGGAACCCGCTTGAGTGCGTCGCGCACATAAACATCAAGATAGTTGGAGATGAATAGCGGGTCGTACCGATTGTCCCGAGAGTACACACCGTACGCCAGGACAAACGACCCTGAGTTTTTGTTGATGGTGACGCCGGTCTGCTGCACGCTGACAGGCAATCGCCCCTGCGCGGTCGACGCGCGATTCTGAACATCCACGGCGGCAATGTCCAGGCTGCGATCCAGTCGGAAGGTCGCGGTAATCGAGGCGGAGCCGTCGTTGCCGCTGCTGGAGGCCATGTAACGCATGCCCTCCGCGCCATTGATGGCTTGTTCGAGCAACGTGGTGACGCCGCTCTCCACTGCCTGGGCGTTAGCCCCCGTGTAGTTGGCGCTCACCGTAACCTGGGGCGGCGCGAGCACCGGGAATTGGGCAATCGGCAGAGTGGGGATGGCGATGGCACCAGCCAGAATAATCAGCAACGAGCACACCGTGGCAAAAACCGGGCGGCGAATAAAAAAATCAACGAACAAGGGGCCTCCTCCGCAGCTAACCCTGGGGGATTACCGGCATGCCATCAATCAGGTTTTGGGTCCCCCCGATAATCACCGTATCTCCGGGGTTCAGGCCCTCTTCCACCACATAGCTGTTGCCGATAAGCGCACCCAACTTGACTGGCTTCTGCTGGGCGGCAGCGCCCGCCGGACCCTGCCCCACTACAAAGACAAACGACTGGGCTCCCAGACGCGTCATGGCGGTGACCGGAACCATTGGTTTGCTGATCTGCTTCCAGACCACCCGGGCATGCAGAAGCTGGTCGTTTCTGAACCGATGATCGGCATTGGGAACCGGCGATTTGATCAGCAATAGCTGATTGGCAGTGTCCACCCTTGGCGAGATAAAACTCACTTTAGTCGAGACCGCAGGCGTGCCATCCTCGTTGAGCAGTTCCACCTGAGTTCCCTTATGTACATCCGGGGCGCGCTCTGAGGGAATGTTGATGTAGGCCTCGAGTTCAGCACCCGTATCCAGGGTAGTAAGCGTCGTGGTATTGGTTACGCGATCCCCCACCCGGACAGGAATGTCTCCGATGATGCCGGCCGCAGGTGCGCGAACCGTGAAGTAGTGCAGTTGCACGCGCTGCTGATTGATCGAAGCGTCCGTGGCTTCCACATTGGCCTTTGAGGCGTCATACGCACTGACCGCATTGTCGTATTCCTGGCGGCTGATCACGCCAGCTTCATAAAGCTTGCGGGAGCGCTCCAACTGCGCCTGATTGTAGGCCAGGGTAGCTTCCTGTGACTGCTTGGTCGCCACCTGCTGGTTGACCGTGGCCTGCTGACGGCGCGGATCAATTTCCATGATCGGCTGACCAGCATCCACGCGCGCGCCCGATACCACAAAGATCTTCGTGATCTGTCCTTCGACCTCCGGTTGAAGTATGGCAGCGCTGCGCGATTCTAACGTCGCCAGAAATTCGGCAGAGTCTCCAACCTGCTGCAGTGTCACCTTCTGAACCTGAACCGGAACCGCCGGCATCATTCCCTGCGCCTGAGCTTCCTTCTTGCAGGAAGCCGAGATGCAAACCAGGGTCGCAGCAAGGGCAAGCAATAAGGGACGGGACTGAATCATGGTCCTCCTGCACTCGGAAAGCTTAGCGCCTCGGTATCGGTAGCGCCCTATAACACATGGAGCCCTAGACGATAGCAGAAGCAATACAAATATTATATCAATCGACTTAAAACTAAATATGCAAATTCTGGACATTACATGGGGTTGCACATGAAGCTGCGCGAACCACGCTAAATCCGGAGCAGTACATGCCAGCCGTCCACTTGCATTACAATCCTGCCGTGGAACAAGCGCTCTCCAATCCGGCCCAGCAGGACACAATTCCATGAATATGCTTCCGTTGCGGCTGGTTTATTCGGAAGAAGCAACATTGCCGATTGGGTCACATATTTTCCACGCGGGTAAGTACCGCGGAATGCGGGAGCGCTTGTTGCAGGCTGGAGCCTTCACCGAGAGCGAATTTATAACTCCGCCCGCCTGCCGGGATGAAGACGTCCTTCTGGTCCACACCAAACTGTGGGTCGAGAAACTGAAACGCGGAACCCTGAGCACGCGCGAGGAACTGGAACTGGAAGTGCCCTACAGCAAAGAGCTGGTAGAGGCATTCTGGCACGTGACCGGGGGATCGATTGCTGCCGCCGAGCAGGCGCTGCGGAGCAACTGTTGCGTCCACATTGGAGGCGGCTTCCACCACGCCTTCGCGGATCACGGGGAAGGGTTTTGCGTGATCAACGATGTCGCCGTTGCCATCCGCTGCATGCAGCGTGACGGCCGCATCCGGCGCGCCATGGTGATCGACTGTGATGTGCATCAGGGCAACGGGACAGCCACCATCTTCGGCACAGGTACTCCCGAGCCGTTTCCGCACGCCTCCTGGTCAGCCGCGCTGCATACTCCAAAACCCGTGGCGAACGTCAAGACCAGTCCAACCCGCGACGTATTCACGATTTCCCTGCACCAGGAGAGCAACTACCCGGATTTCAAGCCGGCCTCCTCGATTGACGTGAACCTGCCGGACGGAACCACGGATTCCGAGTATCTGCAATGGCTGGAGACCACCCTGAATCACGCGCGCGAGCGCTTTGACCCTGAGTTAATCTGCTATATCGCAGGCGCCGACCCCTACAAGGACGACCAATTAGGCGGACTGGGCATGACCATCGAGGGCTTGAAGCAACGTGACCTCATGGTTTTCAGTTTCGCCCGCCAGCACGGCTTCCCTATCATGGCCACTCTTGCCGGAGGCTATGCCCAGAACCCGGAAGACACGGTAATCATCCATGCCAATACTGCAATAGCGGCAAAGGAAGTTTTTGGATAACCGGCGGCAACCGGGATCGGTGCATGGCACCTCCCTGATCTCGCCATGGTGAGTTGCCCGCCAGCAGTACTGGCCAGAGATAAATAACGATAGAAGAATTAGGAAAATTACCACCTTGGGGCGGCTGCTGTCTTCTGATATAGTTGCGCGCTTGGTGGGAAGTTGTTTCAAAATCTTGAATACGGAGAGGTTTAGCGTGCAAAGAGTTTCCCACGAACTCGAGCGGCTCCTGACTGTGACCGCTCTGATGACCGACTCCGTGATTGCCTGCGATGCCTGCGGGCAGATGGTTTACGCAAATTTCGCCGCCAAGAACCTCTTCGGCGAAATCGACATGGAAAAGAACAGCATGGACGATTGCCCCGAAGCATTTGGTATCTTCGACTGCTACGGCGAACGCATGCTCGACCCCCAGGAGTTGCCGCTGGCGCAGGCTGCTTACGAGGGTAAAGTGGTGCAGGTCAATCTGATGGTGCGGCAGGAGGAAGCATCCTCCCCGGTGGAGGCAACTGCCTTTCCCGTCCTCGACCACAAAGGCCGCCAAGTGGGAGCCGTGATGGTATGCCGCTGCCTCGGCTCATTCCCCGAACCGGAACGCGCTCCGCTCCTGGCGTGATATTCTGAGGCTTCGCGGGTTTGCCCGCTGCAAGTGACAAAACTTCATAGATGGACCGCCTTGCGCGGCTCCCCGGACTTACCTGATGTTCGAGAATCTTACAGACAAACTCCAGCGCGCATTTAAGAACCTTCGCGGCCAGGGCAGCCTGACCGAGGAGAACATGGACGAAGCCTTGAAGGAGATCCGTCTCGCCCTGCTTGAGGCGGACGTAAACTTCAAGGTCGTCAAGGACCTGATCGACAAGATTCGCGCGAAGGCCGTCGGCACCGAGGTCATGTCCTCGCTCTCCCCTGCCGAGATGGTGATCAAAGTTGTGCGCGACGAACTGGTGGAGACACTGGGTCGCGACACCGCCAAGTTCAAGTTCGCCTCACAGCCGCCCACCGTGGTTCTGATGGCGGGCCTTCAGGGTTCCGGTAAAACCACAACCTCCGGCAAACTGGCGGGCTGGTTCAAAAAGGGCGGACATCGGCCCATGCTGGTCTCGGTGGACGTCTATCGTCCGGCAGCCCGCGAGCAGTTGAAAGTGGTGGCCAAGGCCGCCGGCGCGCACCTCTATGAAGGCTCGGGCGTAGAGAGCAATACCGAAAGCGTGGTACGGCTCGCCAAGGAAGCGCGGCGCGACGCGATCATCAACGGCTGCGACGTGCTGATCGTCGATACCGCTGGACGGCTGCACATCGACGAGCAGTTGATGGACGAGATGCAGTCGCTCAAGTCGCTGCTGAATCCGCAGGAAGTGCTCTTCGTGGCCGACGCCATGACCGGACAGGACGCCGTGAATTCCGCCAAGGAATTCCATGACAAGCTAACCCTGACCGGCGTGGTGCTCACCAAGATGGACGGCGATGCGCGCGGCGGCGCGGCACTTTCCATTCGCGCTGTCACCGGCCAGCCCATCAAGTTCCTGGGCGTGGGCGAAAAGTACGATGCCATCGAACCCTTCCATCCCGACCGCGTGGTCGGACGCATCATGGGCATGGGTGACATTCTTTCGCTGATCGAAAAGGCGGAGGACAAGCTCGACAAAAAGAAGTCGGAAGAGTTCGCCAAGAAAGCATTAAGCGGCGACGGATTCTCGCTGGAAGACTTCCGCGATCAGTTGCGGCAGGTCAAGAAGCTGGGCTCCATCCAATCCATCATCGGAATGCTCCCCAAGATCGGCCCGTTCGCCCAGATGCACCAGTCCGGCAACAAGGTGGATGAGAAGCAGCTATCCCGCGTGGAGGCGATCATCAACTCGATGACTCCCTACGAGCGCGATCATCATGAAGCCATCAACGGTTCGCGCCGCAAGCGCATTGCACGCGGCTCCGGCACCAGCGTTCCCGAGGTGAACAACCTGCTGCGGCAGTACGCGCAGATGCGCAAGATGTTCAAATCCATGTCCAAGCCGAGCTTTGCCAAGCGCCTCTCCGGAATGAAAATGCCGGGAATGTAGCTCAGCTGTTGAGTCGCCTTGACTACTGCTGCGCTTCGCGCTGAAGTCATCGGGGTTGCGTTGAGACACTCTGCTTATTTACAATGATTCATCGAGCATAAGCGTTTGGAGGGTAACTTCAGTGGGTACTGGACGCCGCTTGATAATCGGACGCAGGGCCTAGTCAGCTCTGGGAGTTCAACTCTCCTGCCCTCCGCCAGCCTGTGTCCGGCAGATTCTCAGTCAACATTTTTGTTGACAACCTAGCTGCTAAGAACTATCGTTTAGGCAGATTATCAAGCGGCGCGTCACCTACTGACGTGAACTGTAATTGCTAAGGCTCCGAACTGACTATTCGGAGCCTTAGGTGTCTAAACCACCCGCCCCGAAATCAATTGGACAAAAGCTGCAGAGTGCTCCGGTTGGAGGAAGACAACTCTGGATTCCGGACGACTTGCTACCAGCTAGAGCCAAGCTACAGCTCCCGCAACCCCTCAAACAGATCGTGCTCCACGGCCATTGCCGTTATCTCGGCGGTCGCCACCAGATGAAACAACTCATACACTCCCGCCTGCCGTTGTGCGTGTTCAAAGATGGCCTGCAGAGGATGCTGCGTTTTGTGCATGGCAAAAGCTTCGATCTTGCGATCGATATACGGGCCAACGGAAATCCGCGCGGTTACCGGGGCCAGCGAAACCACCGGGCGCTCCGGCAACGAAAACTCCGTAGTCACGTAATAGAGTTTCCTGGCCTGCCACGGCGCCAGCCCCTGATGATGCAGTTGGTCGGTGTAGCTGGTCTTGCGCCCGGCCCACTGGAAAGCAGCGGAGGTGAATAGTCCTGCCATGCCGTGGTCGGGATGCGCGGTGACAAAACCATCGGCTCCAAAGGTGACAATCACATGCGGGCGCAGTTTGCGAATCGAGCGCACCACGCTGCCCGTCACATCGTGAAAGCTTGCCCGATCCAGCGCGCCGTCGGTGTAGTCCAGTACCTCGCCGTGACTCACGCCCAGGTGTCGGCAGGAGTCGGCAAATTCCTTGCGCCGTATCGCCTTCAGCGCTTCGTCGGCGGAGTGGCCGCCACGGTTGGTAGCCCGCTCTCCCGGAGTGAGGCAGATCACGGAACACTCCACGCCCGCTTCAGAATATTTCGCCAGGACTCCACCGAAAGCACCCGCTTCATCATCGGGATGCGCGACTACACAGAGCAGCTTTAGCATTCACTTTCCTCGTCCATAAACTCTAACTCCTGCTGCCAATCCTGGCTGGCACCGGCCACTGGCGCATAACTCTGCCGATGCATGGGGGAAGGTCCGTACTCGCGCAACGCACGCAAGTGCTGCGGCGTCGAGTACCCCTTGTTGCTGGCCAAACCGTACTGCGGATAGATCGGATCCCAGACGCACATAATCGCGTCGCGGTGCACCTTGGCCAGGATCGAGGCCGCCGCAATCGAAGCCGACAGCGCATCGCCATGGATAATTTTCTTCTGCGCGCAGGCAAAATCCACCACCGCAGCGTCCACCAGCAGGAAGTCAGGCCGCGGATTCAGCCGCTCGACCGCCAGCTTCATTGCCAGTAGGCTGGCACGGTAAATGTTGATCTGGTCGATCCTTCCCACGTCGATTTCCGCGACCGACCAGGCGATGGCGCGCTGGCGAATTCGCGCCGCCAGCCTCTCGCGATCTTCCGCCGTCAGCAGCTTGGAGTCGCGCAAGCCGCGGATGCGGTCCGCGGGATTGAGAATGCAGGCTCCGGCCACCACGCAACCAAACAGGCTGCCGCGTCCCACCTCATCGACTCCCGCCACCAGTCGCGCGCCACTCTCCCATGCCGCTTTTTCGAACTTGGTCGTGCACTTCAGGCTCTTGAGCAGGCGCAGCTTGGCTGCCGAAGTGGAGATCACTCCTCCGTCGTCGCTCTTCTCAGGCCTTGGAGTTTGCCGGGACATGTTGCTGTAAGATTCGCACTGCGACAAAGCCCAATGCAAGTAGTTGCCTCGCAGTGGCCGGTGTCCAGAGCTCGCAGCAGTTTCCCTATCCGCACTTGCATTTCCTAAATCCGCATCTCTGCAAGGCACAGCCGATCACTGACTGCTGTCCACAGTCCGCCGCTCGGGCTCGGTCACGGTCGCCGTTCTCTCCAGCTTATCCCAGGAGAAATGCCTGCCATCGATGGCCCGGCGCAGCGTCTTGATCAGCACCACGGAGAACAGTTGCCGGTAGGCAAAGCGTTGCAGCCACACGTGTCCCAGCAACAACCAGTCGCGGCGATCCCGTCCATGTCTCCGCTCCAGCGAGAATGCAATCACCGAGGCGATGAAGTCGATCACCAGGAACATCAGGAAGAACAGCACCAGTTGATCGAAGCTTGCCGGGTCCGCCGTCTCAGGATGGAAGTGCTTGTCCCAGATCAGGTACTTCAGCGATCCCACCACGAACATGATGTCAATGAACGGTGAAACCAGAGGCAGCAGGATCTGGAAAATCACAATGTTCGGCAGGGCCACGAAGCCCAGCGCGCCTTTGCGCGCAAACGCCGAACGATGCTTCCACACTGCCTGAAGAATCCCGAACGACCAGCGGAACCGTTGCCGCATCAAGCCATTCGCGGTGGTAGGAGCCTCGGTGTACGCCAGCGCGCGGTCTTCGTACTCCACCTTGTAACCGTTCTGCAGCAGCGCCATTGTAAGATCTGCGTCTTCGGCCACGGTGTCTGTTTTGTAGCCTCCGGCAACCCGCACCGCCTCGGTGCGCCAAGCGCCGATGGCGCCCGGCACCACGCACACGGCGCTAAAGGTGTTCAGGGCACGGCGGTCAAAGTTCTGGCTGGTGATGTACTCCAGCGCCTGCCATTGCGTCCACAAGTTCACTCGATTGCCTACCCGGGCGTTGCCCGCAATGGCGCCCACTCGCGCATCCTGGAAGTGAGGAACCAGGTAGGCGATGGCGTCGTTGGCAATCAGGGTATCGGCATCGATGCCGACGAATATCTCCTCGGCCACATACCGCAATCCGTAATTCAGCGCCTTGGCCTTGCCGCCGTTTTCCTGCCGCAGCACGGTCACGCGGCCACCCGCAATCTCTTCCGCAAATTGTGTCCGGGCGGTTTCGTAGGTCAGATCCGTGGAGCCGTCATCGATCACCACGACGTGCAGGTTCGGGTAGGTGGAATCGAGCACACTTTGAATGGTGCGGTTGATGACCTTCTCTTCGTTGTAGGCTGGAATCAGCACCGCCACCGCTGGATGGAAGGCCGACTCGCCCGTGGCCATCTCCGTAGTATGCCGCCGCAGACGGTCGAAGATCGCCGCTGCTCCCACGCATACCAGCCGTCCACTCATCAGAACGTCGCCCACAAAAAACACGAACACGATGAAGGTGTTCACCGCTCCGAAGATCAGAAAGCCAGCCGAATCGACCATTGCCCATAACTGTTCGTTCCGCGAAATCGGCGGCATCACGTCGGCATAGCTTTTGCCCAGCAACTCGTGTACGGAGACAATCTGATAGCCGCGCGAGTGCAGCCCCTCGATGATCATGGGCAGTGCCTTCACGGTGTTGGCGCGGTTGCCCCCTCCGTCGTGCAGCAGAATGATCGAGCCATGTCCCAGTTGATCCATCACCGATTGCGTGATCTGCTGCGGCGAGGGACGCGGATCATCGCGCCAATCATCAGGATCAATCTTGTCGCCCACGGTGATGTAGCCCATGCTCTGCGTCAATTCGAGCGGACGAACTTCATCGGCGGTGTCCGGTTCCTGGTCCACCGAATACGGCGGGCGGAAGAGCACCGGCTTGATGCCAAGTTTGGCCGCCAGCAAGCGCTCGGTCAGGTTCAGTTCAACCCGCGCGTACTGCGCGCTGATGTTGCTGATATCAGGATGGGTGAAGGTGTGGTTCCCAATCTCATGGCCTTCACGATAGATGCGCTTGAGGATGCCGGGAAACTTTTCCGCCTCCAGCCCGATCGTGAAGAAGGTTGCCTTCACGTTGTATTGCTTCAGGACGTCGAGAATTTTCGGCGTCCATTGCGGGTCCGGGCCGTCATCAAAACTGAGCACAACACGCTTACCGGGCGCACCATACGCGTCGATACGGTAAGGACTTGGCAGCTCGCGAAAAATTTCGTCGGTAATCTGGCCGTTGGGGTCCACGGTAATATCGCGCGTCCCCGGCGACGGCCGGCTCTCAATGCGCAGGATGTCGCCGTCTCCCTCGATGTCCACATCCTGACCCGGGTCCACCACCCGCAACTTCTCGGGAGCGTCCGCGTCCCGGGGCGAATCCCAGATCTTCCACAGCGCGCGGTCTTCTGAGCCCAGCCGCCACAATGCAAAGGTTGAAATGCCTAGCGAGCGTGCCCCGCGCATCTGGTTCAGTGCGGTCACCGCATCCAGATACCACACGTCATGCCGGCTATTGTCGGCGTCCAGATAGGTGAAGTGCGGATTCAGCATGTCGGAATCAAAGTCAATATCCGATTCCGAATCGCGCGCCTCCAGCCAGGCCTCCTGCACACTCACGTTGTGGACGCCGGCCATTCCCGGCTTTCCCTGCTTGTCTGTGGTCCAGTCGTATCCGTAGTTGCCGATGGCGCAGATGATCTTTTCGCGCGGGATCACCTTCAGCGCCTCGGTCAGATTCTTCATGAACCAGTCCTGTCCGGCAATCGCGCCCGGTGCGCCTCCCGGATAGTGCTGGTCGTAGTTCATCAGGATCAGTCCATCGGCGTACTTCGACAGGTACACATAATCAAAATCAGGATTGGCGGCGGGTACGCTCAGGTAGAGCTTTTGATTGCGCTGGTGCAGGTCGTTGGCAAGTTCGGCGATCAACGCACGATAACCGGGCTGTGCCTCGGTGGCAAAACCTTCAATGTCGAGAGTTAATCCTTTGTAGTTGTCACTGGTCAGGAACGTGCCTATTTCCTGGCGGAAACGTTCGCGCGCCTCCTTTGAATTCAGCATCTGCGCAACGTCGGTGCGCCATTCGTTGGTAACGGGATCAAAATTGTTCACCAGCGGCAGCACTTCCAACTGCGCGTTCGTGCTCTTGATCAGCTGCATCAGCTTCGGATCAATCGGGACCACATGGCCGTTGTTGATCACGTTGTAGAGGGCGTTGTTCTCGTTGATCGCCTGCAGCCGTCCGTCGGCTCCCAGCACGTGCAACCATTCTGGAAACACAAGATCGATCTGATGAATATATTCCCGCAGCGCACTGTAGCTGGCCGCATCCCAGGTCACGTAGAACGCACCTCGGATGCCCTCGCCGGAGTTCAACACGACCTCTGATGCCGGGATCAGCGTCTTGCGGTGATTGCCTTTTTTCTGCGGCTTCTTGGGCTCATTCAGCTTCAGCGCGCGATAGTTCTTCTTCTGATCGGCCAGCAAGACCGCCGGAATGTTTGTCTTGCGCACGACGGTCAGAGCAAAAAACACAAGCAATAGGCTCAGGACCACCACGGTTACATCGATCGATTTGCGGATCCTCTTCCAGCGCCGCCGGTCAGGATCAAAGAAGATGGGCTTGGACATTCGTTAATTGCCGTAACTCTTATCGTATGGTTCGTATCCCACTCCGTCAATCGACCCCCGAAGCGCCCCGGCCTTAGTACCACCCCGGCACTCCCCAGTTCCGCCCGGCTTCTGCTATATTCGGTCGTGCTCTCCTTGATCAAAAGGCATCCTTGGTGGTTCCTTGCCACCACCGTCGCGGCGGTGCTGCTGCGCCTGTTCTTCGTCTTCAAGATGCAGGTTATAGCGGGCGATTCGCTCGTCTATGGCGACATCGCCAAGTGCCTCATCAACCACCACATGTATGGTCTGGGAAAGCTCACCGGATGTGGGCCGACACTAATTCGGCTGCCGGGTTATCCGTTTTTCCTCGCCTTCACATTCCTGATCTTCGGTCAGGATCACTACATTGGCGCGATGCTCTTTCAGCTTGTCTTTGACGTGCTCACCTGCTTCCTGGTCGCCGACGTTGCTCGCCGTATTTTCTCCGGACGCGCAGCCCGTTCCGCCTTCGTTCTGGCCGCGTTCTGCCCGTTTCTCATGAGCTACGTCGCCACTCCGCTGACCGAGTGCCTGGAAATCTTCTGCCTCACCGCCGCGGTCGATTGCGCGGTCATCGCCCTGGACGCCCGCCTTCTGCGCTGGTGGACGCTTTGCGGCCTCGCCACGGCCGCAGCCATCCTGCTCCGTCCTGACGGAGGTCTGATCCTCGGCTGCATCGCTCTGCCGGTGCTTCTGTACCTCTACCGTGAACCGACGCGACGGCGCGAACTGCTGACCGCCCTCCTGCTGTTCAGCGTCGTATCACTGTCTCCGCTGCTGCCATGGACAATTCGCAATTGGCGCGTCTTCCACGTCTTTCAGCCGCTGGTCAACGTTCACGCCACCGACCCGGGTGAGTATGAGGCCACCGGCTCTGACCGTTGGTACAGGACCTGGCTCATTGATTATGCCAACACGGAAGATTTCGGCTTCCACGTCCCCGGCGAACCCATTGACTTCCGCGACATTCCTGACCGCGCCTACACCTCGGAAGCCCAGCGCACACAGGTCCACTCGCTGATCGACCAGTACAATGTGGAACTCGACATCACCCCGGAGATGGACCGCCAATTTGGCGCGCTAGCCGACGAGAATATTCGCATGCATCCCATCCGCTACCATCTCCTTATGCCGGCCGCCCGCTTGTTGGACATGTGGTTCAGGCCGCGCGGCGAGATGATGCCGCTCGATGTTCATTTCTGGGAGATCGCCAAAGACCCGCACGACGCCTGGTGCAACATCGCTCTGGCCATCCTCAACTTTGCCTGCGTGGCTGCCGCCGTGGCTGCGGCATGGCTGATGCGGCATCGCATCAAATATCTTGCCCTGATGCTCACCTATCCGGTCGTGCGCTCGCTGTTTCTCACCACCCTCGGCCAATCTGAGGATCGCTATACGATGGAGTGCTATCCCTTCGTCCTCGTGCTCGCCGGAATATTTCTGGCCTGGTGCCTGGACCGGGGCCAATCCTCCGAGCCAATCACCTAACGCAGTCCGCGAACGCAGCAAGGCCGGAGCGTGAGCCCCGGCCTTGAAAAAACTCTTTGGGCGTCGCTGCTAATCGTGGCGAAGCGGCGAGTCACTCATGCGGAACTGCGTACGTACGTGCTCGCTCAGGAATTCGGCGGCTTCCCGGTTGCCGTTGCGGTCACTCTGCAAAAGATATCTCATGGCTTCCACCAGTAAGCGCTGCCCCTCCATGTATCGCGGATCGTCCGTACGTACCCGGTCACGTCCGCTTGGGTCCGGCCGCGCCGGAATGATCACTACATTCGATTTAGCCATGCACTCCCCTTATAGGCATAAGACGCTGACGTGCTCTCTCCGGTTGCAGGACTAAGGCAAAAGCGCTTCAAAATGTAGCACAGCTCGGACGATCTACTTGGCTTTCAGCTTAAATGCATCCTCCGGCAGCTTCGGCGGATTGATCTCGATGTCCATGAACTTGGCCAGGCGATAGTCGCCCTCGCCCTGGTCGAGTTTCTGCTCTACGCTCACGCCCCGGCTCTGATCGATCCAGAGCGTGATGAGGGGAAACATGTTTCTTACTTCCTTCGTCTTCGGCGTCAATTCGAGTTTGTACGTCGCCACCCCCAACACCGTATCCGCGCCAGCGTAGCGAACCTCGAAACTCTTTGTCAGGTCGTGCCCACGTCCGCCAAAGCCAAGCGCCATGAAACTCTCGACACCCTCCCGATTCTTGCGCGCGTCGTAATGAGTCGTCTGGTTGGTCTTGCGAACGTACACCTGCACCTCACCGTCCTTGAGCACCAGTTTCTTGCCGGGGGCGGGGTACTTGATGTCGGCGGCCACATCCACGGTGGCTCCGGAGCGTTTGAAATACATTACGCCCTTTTGCGTATCATGCTCGTCGACCACCTTCTGATACTGGTCCCAATCGAAATCAGTCTGCACGGTCCGAATCACCGTGCTGGTCCTGTCCAGCAATGTCAGCACCTGTTCCAGGTTACCTGGCCTGCCTTGTCCAGACGCGGTGGCGGCCAACAGGGCCGCCACGAATGCTGCCAGCATCAGTTTTTTCATGCCTATCTCTCTTCAGGCCGGTCACGCCGACCGGTTCTTACCGCTGAACCCACACATGATATCCCACCAGATTGCCCTTGGCGTCCTGCTCCGGCGCCCAGTGCTTAATTTTGATGTAACCGCTGATGGGCTCGATGATTCGCTGCAGATCGGCCTGCTTCTCCTCCTGGGTCACGCCCTTCACGTCACGCGCATCCACCCGGAAGATCAGCCCGTTGTCTCCGTCCGGCATCACCAGCACGCTTTTGGGACGCGGCAGGCGCTCCGCCGGCTTGTCTTTGTAGTTGATAAATTGCGGGCTTACGAAGATGATGAGCAATATCAGCGTGACCATCACATCGTAGTGAAATGATCCACGCGGATGCGTCCACCAGATATAGCCTTTGATTGTCTCCCACACTTTTTTCATCGCATGTCCAGTCTGTTTCGATGGCCGGTTTGCCGGCGCAGGCTGCTCCACCACAACTCGATCAGGCGGCGCCTACATCTTTCGTGCTTCGATCTTATCCGCTCTCATATAGGGCTGCAGCGCTTCCGGAATCAGCACGCTGCCGTCTTTCTGCTGGTAATTCTCTACGATCGCCACCCAGGTCCGGCCCACGGCCAAGCCGCTGCCATTGAGCGTGTGTACCAACTCCGTTCCCTTCTTCCCTTCCGGCTTGTAGCGGATGTTGGCCCGCCGCGCCTGGAAGCTCTCAAAGTTCGAGCAGGAAGAAATCTCGCGGAACAATCCCTGTCCCGGCAGCCATACTTCTAAATCGTACGTCTTTGCCGAGCTAAAGCCCATATCCCCGGTGCAAAGCAGCATGCGGCGATAGTGCAGCCCGAGCCGTTCCAGCACGGTTTCGGCCGCGCGCGTCAGCTTCTCGTGCTCCTCGTAGCTCTCCTCCGGCTTGGAGAACTTGACTAACTCCACCTTTTGAAACTGATGCTGGCGAATAATGCCGCGCACATCCTTGCCATACGATCCCGCCTCGCTGCGCCAGCAGGGCGTATAGGCCGTCAGTGAAATGGGCAGCCGCGATCCCTCCAGCGTTTCGTCGCGGAAGATGTTGGTGACCGGAACCTCGGCGGTAGGAATCAGCCACAGGTCGCGCTCACCCTGCGGCACCTTGAACAGATCCTGCTCGAACTTGGGCAACTGCCCGGTGCCGTACATCGACTCGGAGTTCACCAAGTAGGGCGGCAGAACTTCGGTGTAGCCATGCTCGCCCGTATGCAGATCGAGCATGAAGTTCATCAGCGCCCGTTCGAGCTTCGCGCCCAGCTCCCAGTAAAGAGCAAAGCGCGCACCGGTAATTTTACCGGCCCGCTCCAGGTCGAGAATCCCCAACTGCTCGCCCAGCTCCCAGTGCGGCTTCGGAGTAAAGTCGAACTCCGGCTGCCTGCCCCAACGCTTCACTTCGACGTTCGCCGTTTCATCCTTACCCACCGGCACGGAGTCGTGCGGTAGGTTCGGAATCGTCGCCAGAATGTCATAGAGCTCTTTGTCGGCGGCCTCGGCTTGTGCCTGCAAGGCGGGAATGCCTTCCTTCAGCTTCAACACCTCGGCGCTCAGCGACTCTAGTTCTGTCTTCTGCTCCGGTGTAATCGAGCCTTTTTTCTCCACGCCCATCAGCGGGCCGATCTTTCGGCTGAGTTCGTTGCGGCGCGCCAGTGCGGTCTCCAACTCGTGGGTCAGCGCTCGCCGTCGCGTGTCAATCTCGCGGAAGCCTCCCAGCAGTTGTTCAGGGTTCGCGTTACGGCTGCGCAACTTGTCTTCCACCACGGATAAATGTTCGCGTACAAATGCAAGGTCTAGCATAAGCACAAAGGATATCAAGAACGCCTTATGCAAAGCGAGGAGCAACGCGCCAACCAACCGGCCAGTACCGTGGGACGCGCCGATACGCAGGCAATAACCCAGGTATGGGAGTCGCGGCATTGCCAGCCACGAAGTAGAATGAAGAAATGAGCCAGAAGAATCCGAAGCCGGAGGTGGAAGCCGCAGACAAGGCTGCAGTCCCCGGTTCCTCAGCCGCTACTCCACCAGCAGCTCCACGCGCGAAGCAGCGCGGCCCGCTCACCTTGGACACGAGCGTCAACGTCGCCGGCATCCATCTGAAGAACCCGATTCTTGCGGCCTCCGGCACCTTCGGCTATGGCATAGAGTTTGAGGACATCGTCTCACTCGATAAGCTTGGGGGCTTTGTAGTGAAGGGATTGTCGCGCGAGCCGATGGCGGGTAATCCTCCGCCGCGGCTGTTTGAAACCGCGGCGGGAATGCTGAATGCGATTGGCCTGCAAAACATTGGGGCGCGCGCGTTCGTGGAAGAGAAGCTGCCCAAGCTGGCGAAGATTAAAGACGCCGTAGTCATCTGCAACGTCTATGGATACAGCACGGAAGAGTACGAGCAGACGATCCGCATTTTGAATGAAGGCGAGGGCATTGCGGCCTATGAGTTGAATGTCTCCTGCCCCAATGTGCGCCATGGCGGAATCACCTTTGGGCAGGACCCGTCGCTGCTGGCCGAGGTGGTGGCGGCGGCACGCTCGGCTTCAACGCGGCCTGTGATTGTGAAGCTCTCGCCCAACGTGACCCATATTGCACGGATGGCGCGAGCCGCTGAAGACGCGGGGGCGGACGCGGTCTCGCTGGTGAACACCTTCCTCGCCATGGCCATCGATCCGGTGACGCGGCGGCCGCGCATCTCGAATGTTACGGCCGGGCTGAGCGGTCCGGCGATCAAGCCGATCGCGGTGCGCATGGTGTACGAGGTGGCGCAGGCCGTGCGGATTCCGGTGATCGGCATGGGCGGCATCAGCACCCCGGAGGACGTGGTGGAGTTTCTGCTGGCGGGAGCCACCGCGGTGGAGGTGGGTACGGCAAACTTCTGGGACCCGAGAGCCTGCGAACGGCTGGTGACTCAACTGGAACGCTGGTGTTTGGAGCAGCACATCGAGAGCGTGGCCGGATTACGAGGCGGACTGATTCTGGGCTGAAACGATTGACTTAATCGATAATGGTAGATTGACTTTCTCGATAATGGATGGCGGGGACGTGTTTACTAGGTTGCCAATCCTTGTGAACGATTAAACAAAAAGTAACCCTTCGCACTGGAGGGTTTTCTTTTGGGTCAATCGTTACGGTTTAGTGGCCACCGGAGATTCTGACGCGCAACTCCTCGGGAAGACGGTCCCGGAGATTTTCGGGCAACCGGTCATGGAGGTTGCGTGCTCCGGTCATGGCCGCGTCTTTGACCACGAGCGGCGCCGGGGTGGCAACGGCAACGATGAGCCAGACCAGGGCCGAGAGCGCAAAGCCGCAGAGCGCACCGAACTCAAGCCAGAGAGCGTGCGGCGGGCTGAAGTGGTGGATCACGGCAAAGGCAAAGACAAAGACGATAGCCGAGAGCGTAGCCGTGGCAATGAGGGTGATGTCGATGGTGCGATGAAGCTTCTGCCGTGACCGGCAGTGGGTGCATGCGGCGAGGTGCGCCTCATAGTCGCCACTCATCTCCGGCGCGAGGCCGGTGATGTCATAGCGCCAACCTGCGAGGATGTTGCCGACGAATGGATCAATACATTTACTCATACGAATTTATAGCGTGAGGGTCGAGAGAGGTTCATCCTGCGAAGCGAGAACCAAACGGTTGCCCCACAGCCCCTGGCGCATTCCCAAAGCCTGCTCGGCCGCCACACGGGCCAAGTCAGGATGATTATTCTGCTCAGACAAGTGAGCCAGAATCAGGAACGCTGCACCACCATCATAGTCCGTTGTCAGAAATTCTGCGAGAGCTTCGTTCGATAGATGGCCAACCCGGGACATGACGCGCTGTTTTACGGCCCAGGGATAAGGTCCGCCACGGAGCATTTCAAGGTCGTGATTGGATTCGAGGATGAGGCCGTCGCAGGCGCGGAGCTGATCGCGGACATTGCCCGGCAGAAATCCGAGATCGGTGGCGATGGCCATGCGCACACCTTCGGCGAGAAAGCGGAAGCCGACCGGGTCGGCGGCGTCATGCGGAATAGTAAAGGGCATGACCTCGATATCTCCCACACTGAAGCTTTTGCCCGATGAGAACAGTTCGAGGCGTTCGGCCTGGACGCGGTTGCCCGCCGAATCCTTAAATTGGCGCTGCCATGCGCCATAGGTGGGAGCGGTCATGAAGACGGGCAGGCGGAACTTTTTGGCCATGACGTGCAGGCCCGCGATGTGGTCCGAGTGCTCGTGCGTGATGAGGACAGCAGAGAGAGACTCGGGCGCGATGCCTTGGGAGGCGAGGCGGCGGCAGGTTTCACGGCAGGAGAGGCCGCAGTCGATGAGCACGCTCGTCTGTGACGTTGCGATGACCGTGCTGTTGCCTCCGCTGCCGGAGGCCAGGACTGTAATGGAAACCGCCACGAGCTACAGGATAGCTGGAAAGGGCGAGGTTTCAAAGCTGCAAGGTTTCAAAGTTGCAAAGTCAGACAATATAAGGAACCAAGGCCGCCACGTGCCGAGAGTAGGTTTCGTACGACTCGCCGAATCGCGACCGCATCCATTTCTCCTCAAGCCTGAGTTTGCGCCACAGCGCGCCGAAAATAAGAGCCACAGCAAGCAGTCCTCGCCACTCGCCTTGATCCATTGCGGTGCCAACGAATGCCATCAGCAGGCCAGTGTAAATCGGGTGACGAACCAGGGCGTAGGGACCACTGGTAATAAGTTCGTGACCCTCTTTCAGGGTAACCGCCTGACTCCAATTCGTTCCGAGGTGACGACGCGCCCAGATAGAAAAAAGCAAACCGCAGGCGGTAACGGCTGAACCGGCCCAGAAGCACCAGACGCTAAGCGGAAGGAACCGCTGGTCTAGCAATGAAAGCCGAATTCCTGGAATCCAGAGAAGCACCACGGCGGAGGCGATCAAAGAAAGGCGTTCGAGGCGTGACATCGCAGGCTCCCGGCGCTCGGAGGCCTTGACATCCTTTGCCATTAAGAACCAATAGCCCAGATAACCGAGCCACATGGCAGGAAGCAAATACCCATATAGCAATTGCATGAGCACCCCAGCGGTACGATTCAAGGCACGCCCAAAGGCTATCACGAGGACGAGAAGCCAACCATCGGTTTGCCGGAAAACAGGAAGCTACCCCATTGCCCGCGCTCATGAAAGCCCGCGTGTGCGCTGAATTCGGGGTAAGATATGGGGCTCAGAGGCAGAGTATGTGCAGCAACTTTGGACTGAACCTGCATCCTGGAAGAAAGCCGTGCGCGCTGCAATGGCAGTGGTACAACTTCTTTAGCAAGCTCCGCCGCCGCTTCTTTCCCAAGGCACTGTATATGTACGCCGGCCGCGATGCCCGGGGTCCCCGAGGCCACGCCGCCAAAGACGAAAGGGAACGATGAGCGAGTTCGTGGTGCGACCTTCGTGCGCCGAGGATGTGGCCGATATCACGCGCATCTACCGGCACTACGTTCTGAACACTAACGCCACCTTTGAGTTGGAAGAGCCCGATTGCGAGGAGATGGCGCGACGGCGCTTGGAGATACTGCGGCGCGGGCTGCCGTATCTAACCGCGGAAGAAGAAGACGCGGTGGTGGTGGGGTATGCCTATGCAAATCTGTACCGGACACGCGCGGCATACCGGTTTACGGTGGAAGACTCAATCTACGTTGATCCTGAATACTTGGGGCGGGGCTGCGGACAGACGCTGCTGGCGGCCCTGATCACCCAATGCGAGCTGGGGCCATGGCGGCAGATGATCGCGGTGATCGGCGACAGCGGCAACACGGCCTCGATCACCCTGCACGAGCGCTGCGGCTTTCACCGGGTCGGGACACTAGGGGCGGTTGGCTTCAAGTTTGGCCGATGGGTGGACAGCGTACTGATGCAGCGAGGGCTCGGAACGACATTTTGATTGCGTGGCAGGAGCGAGTAAATCGATTCGCTGGTTGAAAAGATTGAGAGGGCGCGTGAGGTTTGAGCCGTACGGGGGTCCTTCGCTGCGCTCAGGATGACACCCCAAAAAAGACAAGGTTCAGGATGACACTCTCTAATGCGCAGAGGGACGCTCTCAAATTACGGATGGGATGAAGTTTCATAAGAACATAACGCGCTCAGAACGTGGTGGAGACGAGGTGGAAATGGTGGGGATGACCGTGAGAGCAGGGGTGATGAAGCTGGCGCTGGTTCTGCTGGCATTGGGCGGCTTAGGGCTGCAGGCATCGGGAGCGGACGGGGCATCGGCTGGGCTGCTGAGCGAGGCAGGACCGACGTTTAAGATTGCGGCTCCCAAGGGCGGTTGGTCGCTGATTGCTTACGGCGATATGCGCTTTACCGATCCGGGGAATACAAGGGATACGAATCCGGTGGCACGGCGGGCGCTGGTGGCGAGGGTTGCCGAAGAAAAGCCGGACGTGCTGCTGCTGAGCGGCGACGTTCCGCTGAGCGGCGGGGCGGCGAATGACTATGCGGTGTATCGCGAGGAGACGGCGGCGTGGCGCGCGGCGGGGCTGAAGGTGTATCCGGCGATGGGCAACCACGAACTGCACGGCAGCGGCGGACTGGAGAACTGGTGGAATGCGTTTCCGGAGCTGCGGGGACGGCGCTGGTACTCGGTGGAATTCGGCGAAGCGTATGTGATCACCGTGGACAGCAATCTGGATTTGAAGGCGGGCGGAGAGCAGTCGGCGTGGCTGGCAAATCAGTTGAAGGGACTGCCAAAGGGCACGAAGTACGTCTTCGTCTCGCTGCATCATCCTCCGATGGCGGATGGAATAGTGGGCGATCCTTCACACGATGTGCGCCCGAATGAAAATGCGCTGGCGCAGCAACTGGAGGCGGCGGCAAAGCAGACATCGGCAAAGATCATCGTGATTGCCGGACATATTCACAACTATGAACGCTTTGAGCGCGGCGGCGTGGTGTACCTGGTCAGCGGCGGCGGCGGGGCAAGACCGTATCCGGTGGAGCGTTCGGCTGGCGATCTGTTCCAGAATCCTGTGTTTCCGATTTTTCATTACGTGAAGTTTGTGAGCGAAAATGGTGCGCTGAAGGCGACGATGTACCGTTGGGATGAAAAGAGCGGATTCACGGCATTGGACAGCTTTGTGGTGGGTACGGCCGCCAAGGGCGCGGCACGGTAGGACGGCCGGCAAATTTGGACGAGCTCCGCTGAAGGTTTTCGCGGGACGAAGGCAAAATCGATCGCTGGCTGAAAAGCTTGGAGCGGTGCGAAAGATTTGAGCCGTACGGGGATCCTTCGCTGCGCTCAGGATGACACCCTTCCTCCTCAGCGCGTTAGATCTTGAGGAAGATTTTGCGGCGGTAGAGAAGCCAGGTGAAAAACCAGCAGAAGGCGGCGTAGAAGAGCGCATATCCGAGCTGAGACCACTGCGGCTGGGAAATTTTATCGAAGGTGAATGAGTTGAACGCTTCCTTGCAGCCGACAAGGTTGCCGTCGAGGTGAAACTTGAAGGTGACGGCGGCGATGGCGGCGAATTCGGAGAATGCGTAGGCAAAGATGCAGTTGGTTCCGAAGACGACAGGAACGATAGTCCAGCGGCCACGCAGGTTCTTTACGTCCATCAGCCAATAGCAGGCGGCGAGGGCAAGCATGGCGAGGCCGACGGTGACGAGCGCGTAGGAACTGGTCCAGAGCTTTTTGTTGATGGGGAAGATGAGGCCCCATAGCTCTCCGGCAACGAAGCAGGCGAGGCCGGCGGCAACCAGGCGGCGGAGCAGTTTGGCGGAATCGGCGCGGAGGTTGCGAATCCACTCACCGGCGGCAACGCCGAAGAGCGTATTGGCGACGGCGGGAAAGGTGCTGAGAATGCCTTCCGGATCGCGTGTCGTTTCGTAGAGGCGTCCCATCATAACCTTGCGGTCGAGCCAAGCAACGATGTTGCGATCGGGATCGAGCAGAGGAATGTCCACGGTGGGGATGCCGAAGCCGGGGACGGGAACAAAGCGCATGAGCAGCCAATAACCGACCAGGAGCGCCGCGATGATCGCCCAGCGAGTGCGTGCGCCGGTCCACAGATACAGCACCGAAGCGGCAAAGTAACAGAGCGCGATGCGCTGCAGGACTCCAGCAATCCGCCAGGTGGCGAGATGGTAGTAGGGAAAGGCGTTGATGAACAGGCCGATGGCAAAGATGACGGCGGAGCGGCGCAGGATGTGCGGCAGCAGGCGCAGACGCGAGGAATCGCACGGAGCGGGCGAGGCATTTAAGCGCGAGGCGAAAGAAAGGGTGAGCGAAACGCCGGTGATGAACAGGAAAAAGGGGAAGACAAGGTCGGTGAGGGTCCAGCCATTCCACTCCGAATGCTGAAGCTGGGCAAAGGAGCCAGGGCCGCTGCAGTTGACGACAATCATGAGGAAAATGGTGAGGCCGCGGAATACATCGAGCGACATCAGGCGCTGATTTTCAGTTCCCGGGATGGTGGGAGAGGTCACTTGCGGGATTATAGCGGGCGCGGAGGAATATCGGCGAGAGTTGGTTACGTGTGCGGGCGCCGATAAAGATGAATATCCGTAAGACAAGAACAACAGCGAAGGCAAAAGCAGAGTCAACTACCCCACGTTAGCCAAAAGAGGGCGAGCGTGGGGCACCCGAGGATGTGGGTACCCGCAGATTCAGGTGGCGCGTGAGGCACTGGAAAACCTGAAAGCCATCTACTTGCCGGAGCGATAGGAGCCGAAAACGCGCAGCTCAACGGTACGGGAGGCGAGTTCGGCCAGGGCCTTGACCATGCGAGGGTCGGAGGCGGCTGCGGCTACTTCGAGGAAAAAGCGATAGTGCCACGGGGTTCCGACGAGCGGACGGCTGACCAGGCTCATGAGATCGACGGCGTTGCGGGCAAAGGGCTCCAGCGAGTGAAAGAGCGAGCCGGGTTGATTGGCGACGGTGAGGACGAGAGTTGAGGCATCGGCCTCGGGGATAGGTTCGGATGCGGCAGAGGAGGGTTCGAGCAGGGCGAAGCGGGTGAAGTTGTTGGGATCGTCTTCCACTCCGGAGACCAGGAGCTGGGCGCCGTACTCGGCGGCGGCAAACTCACTGGCGATGGCGCCGACCGCTGGGTCGAGGCGCTGCATGATTTCACGCACGCTGCCGGCGGTGTCTTCGGCAACGGCTTTGGCAATGCCGGGATGGGCGGCGAAGAAGCGCTCGCACTGGGCCAGCGCGACCGGATGCGACTGGATGCGGCGAAGCTCGGCGAGCGATGCGCCAGGGCATCCGATGACGCAATGGCTGACGCGCAGCACGACTTCGCCGATCATGCGGAGCGAACTCTGGTAGAGCAGGTCATAGCAGCGCAGCACAGGGCCGGCGAGGGTGTTCTCCAGGGGGGCGAGGATGAGATCGGCACGGCGGTCGGCAATGGAACCGAAGAGCGACTCGAAGGTGGGGCAGGCGACAGTTTGAACCCGGTTGCCGAGCAGTTTGCGGGCGGCAATCTGGCTGAAGGCTCCGGGCTCTCCCTGAAAGGCGACGCGCGCGGTGTCCGCTATTTTGTGCATGAGGACTCCGTGCCGAGATGGTACTGGAGGCGGCGGCTTTCGGCGAGGATGGAGCCGAAGATACGGCGGAGGCTGGCGGCATTGAGAGGACCGGGATTGCGCTCGACCACGGCGTTGAGGATGGCGGCTTCGCGGGCTTCATCGGAGACTGGAAGACTGTGCTCGCGCTTGAGGCGGGCGATTTCCGCCACGGTCTGGGCGCGGCGATTGATGAGGTTGAGGAGTTCGAGATCGAGTTCGTCGATAACCGTGCGCTTTTGTCGAAGTGCCTGAGTCATGGTATTGCTCTCCTTTTTATTCCTAAAAACACAAAGGCCGCGATCTGGGATCGCGGCCGGTGCGGAAACTGTGTGCGAAGTCTAGAGTCTTAAATCTGAAGCGCACACCGTCTTGCCCGACCGCGAGGTAAAGTCGCGGTAAGCAAAGAAATCGAAAGTAAATCGAGTGGTGTGCATAAAAACTCTGAGAGAAAGCTTAGCGGAAGAGCGTGGGGCTGTCAAGATTCTGTGCAGCAAGAGCAAATCGATTGCCGTTGAAAAGCTTGAAGTGGCACGAGGAGTTTGAGCAATGCGGGGATCCTTCACTTCGTTCAGGATGACACCTGACAAAAAGGCAAGAGCAAGAACAAAATCAAAAACCCCACGTTAGCCAAAGACGGCGAACGTGGGGCACCCGAATCACACCGAAGGCATTTGACACATTAGTAGAGGGCGGGTCGGGCCTCGTAATCATTGATGAACTGCTGTTTCTGCAGGGTGATGCCGATCTGGTCGAGTCCGTTGAGCAGGCAATGCCGGCGGAAAGAGTCGAGGGGGAACTTTGCGCTCCAGCCACTGTTATCGGAAACCGTTAAAGTCTCCACGTTTACGGTGAGCTCGTAGTTGGGGGTTGCGGCGGCTTTGGCGAAGAGTTCGGCCATGGCGGATTCCGGCAACGCAACGGTGAGCAGGCCGTTGTTGGCGGCGTTGGAGTGAAAGATGTCGGCAAACGAGGGGGCGATGACGACGAGGATTCCGAAGTTGGTGAGCGCCCAGGCAGCGTGCTCACGCGAGGAACCGCAGCCGAAGTTTTTGCCGGCGAGCAGGATGCTTCCATGACTGTACGGCTCGCGGTTGAGGACGAAGTCCGGCGTTAGATTTCCCGCGGAATCGTAGCGCCAGTCGTTGAACAGGAACGGGCCGTAACCGGTGCGCTCGATGCGCTTGAGGAACTGCTTGGGAATAATCTGATCGGTGTCGACATTGGCGCGGTCGAGTGGAATGACCTGGCCGCGATGAGTGCGCATTGGCTGCATCGGCTACTCCTTATAATCCCAGTTACGCACGTCGGTAAAATGCCCGGCGACGGCGGCGGCGGCGGCCATGGCAGGGCTGACCAGGTGGGTGCGGCCACCTCGGCCCTGACGGCCCTCGAAGTTGCGGTTGCTGGTGGAGGCACAGCGCTCGCCCGGCTTTAGAACATCCGGGTTCATGGCGAGACACATGGAGCATCCGGGCTCGCGCCATTCGGCTCCAGCCTCGCGGAAGATGCGGTCGAGGCCCTCACGCTCGGCCAGTGCCTTCACCGACTCCGAGCCGGGAACCACCATCATCTGCACCCTGGGGCTGACCTTGTGGCCCTTGATGACGCGGGCGGCATCGCGCAGGTCTTCGAGGCGTCCATTGGTGCAGGAGCCGACAAAAACACGGTCGATGGGAAGTGCGGTAAGCGGCGAGCCGGGGGTGATGCCCATGTACTCAAGCGCGCGGGTAATGGCAAGCTTTTCGATTTCGTCCTTGCCGTCCTCGGGACGCGGCACGATGCCGGTGATGGGCGCGGACATTCCGGGGGAGGTGCCCCAGGTGACCCAGGGCTGCAAGGCCGAGGCATCGAAGTCCACGACACAGTCGAATTTCGCGCCGGGATCGCTGGGCAAGGTACGCCAATAGGCGACGGCCTTCTCCCAATGCTCGCCTTTGGGAGCATGGGGGCGGCCCTTGAGGTAAGCGTAGGTGGTTTCATCGGGGGCGATCATGCCGGAGCGCGCGCCACTCTCAATGGCCATGTTGCAAAGAGTCAGACGGCCTTCCATGGAGAGCGCGCGAATGGCTGGGCCAGCGTACTCGATGGCATAACCGGTGCCGCCATCGGTGCCGATCTGATGGATGATGCCAAGGGCCAGATCCTTCGCGGTCACTCCCTCGGGCAAGTCTCCGACGACATTGATCAGCATCGATTTAGGACGCTTCTGCTGGAGGGTCTGGGTGGCCAGCACGTGCTCGACTTCGCTGGTGCCGATGCCGAAGGCAAGGGCTCCAAAGGCTCCGTGGGTACTGGTGTGGCTGTCTCCGCAGACGATGGTTTTGCCGGGGAGGGTGAGGCCAAGTTCCGGTCCGATGACGTGCACGACTCCCAGTTCGGGCGAGCCAATGTCGGCGAGATGCACGCCGAACTCAAGGCAGTTGCGGCGCAGGGTGTTGATCTGCTGCGCGGCAATGGGATCGATAATATTCAAGCGCTCGGCGGAGGTGGTGGGGACGTTGTGGTCCACGGTGCCGAAGGTGAGATCGGGGCGGCGGACTTTGCGCCCGGCGAGGCGAAGCCCCTCAAAGGCCTGCGGCGAAGTCACCTCATGCACGAGCTGGAGGTCGATATAGAGCAGAGCGGGCTGGGGCTCTTCATGCCAGACGACATGGGAGGCCCAGAGCTTATCAAATAAGCTTGAAGGATTGGAGGAGACAGCGGGTTTGGTCAACTGAGAAACCTCAAACGGCAAAGTATGCCATGCGCGAGTTCAGCGCTTCTACGGTAAGTTCGGCGATCCTCTGGCCGATTTCCTGGGTGCTGTTCGCCCGGGCGCGCTCGGCGGCGGGCAACAGATCGGCGGTGCGCATTCCGGACTTGAGCACCTGTTCGATGGCAGCTTCAATGCTATCAGCTTCGATGTGCAGTTTGGCGGTGTGCCGCAATAACATGGCAGCCGAGCCGATGGCGCCGATAGGATTGGCGATTCCCTTGCCTGCAATGTCAGGGGCGGAGCCGTGAATGGGCTCGTAGAGATCGACCTTGCCGCCGATGCTGGCCGAGGGCAACATGCCAAGCGAGCCGGCAATGACCGAGGTCTCGTCGGAAAGAATGTCACCGAAGAGATTTTCCGTGAGCACAACATCGTAGCGCGTGGGGTAGGTGATGACGTTCATGGCGAAAGAATCAACCAGAGCGTGTTCAAGGGCAACCGTGGGGAATTCGGCGGCGACGTGGGTGACCACCTGACGCCAGAGGCGCGAGGTTTCCAGCACGTTGGCCTTATCGACGGAAACCAGCTTTTTGCTGCGGCCTTCGGCGAGGCTGAAGGCGACGCGGGCGACGCGCTCAATCTCGGACTCGCTGTAACGCATGGTGTTCCAGGCGCTCTTGCTGGCGGCGTCGAGGCCGCGCGGTTCGCCGAAATAGAGACCGCCGAGAAGTTCGCGCACCAGCAGAATGTTGGCGCCCAGGATGCGCTCGGGACGTAGCGGAGAGCACTCGGCGATGGCCTCAAAGGCAATGGCCGGACGCAGATTAGCAAAGCACCCGCAGGCATGGCGCAGGGCGAGCAAACCCGTTTCGGGACGCAATTCGCCGGATAGCGAATCAAATTGCGGTCCGCCGACGGCGCCGAGCAGGACGGCACTGGAGGCGAGGCAACGCTCCCTGGTCTGGGGCGGGAAGGGCGAACCGAACTCGACCGAGGCACCGCCGCCGATGGGAGACTCTTCAAAGCAAAAATCGTAACCACAGAAGTCAGAAACCGCACGCAGGACACGCACGGCTTCGCGCGTAACCTCCGGCCCGACTCCATCTCCGGGAAGAACAGCGATATTCAATTTCATCTTTAGTGTTGTGCTGCCATCAATTTCGGTGATTTACCGAGCGGACCGCGATGGGTGATGACCATCGAGATCAAGTCTTGATCGTAAACCTTTTTCTTGCGGTCAGCCAAGTGGGTGAACTTGGCATAGAGCGCATCCAGCTCATCACAGGCCACATTCAGGCCCAACTCGGTAAAGCGATGCATAAGGGCGTGGCGTCCAGAGTGCTTGCCGAGGACGAGGCGATCGGCGGGCATGCCGACGGAATCCGGGGTCATGATTTCATAGCAGAGCGGGTTGCTGAGCACGCCGTGCTGATGAATGCCGGCTTCATGGGCAAAGGCATTGCGTCCGACAATTGCTTTGTTGGGCTGCACGTTGAAGCCCAGGGTACGGGAGAGCATCTGGCTGGTGGGGTAGAGTTTGGTGCGATCGACCGTGCAGGCGACCGGGTGGATGTCGGCACGGACATGCAGGGCCATGACCAACTCTTCGAGGGCAGCGTTGCCGGCCCGCTCGCCGATGCCGTTCATGGTGCACTCAACCTGACGCGCCCCGGCAGAGACAGCGGCCAGAGAGTTGGCGACGGCCATGCCGAGATCGTTATGACAATGGGCGGAGATGACGAGGTTTTCGCCCTTTACAGTTTGGCAGATCTTGCGGATGAGACGTTCGTATTCCGCAGGCATGGTGTAGCCGACGGTGTCGGGGATATTCAGCGTGGTGGCACCGGACTCGACCACCGCCTGGAGCACGTCACAGAGGAAATCGGGGTCCGAGCGGGTCGCGTCCTCGGGCGAAAACTGAACGTCATCGCAGAGCGAACGGGCGTGGGCCACGCACTCGCGGGCGGTGCGCAGGGCGTCCTGGCGGGACATTTTGAGCTTAAAGCCGAGATGAATGTCACTGGTGGCCAGAAAGGTGTGAATGCGGGGATGGGCTGCGCCCTTGAGGGCCAGGGCGGCCGTATCGATGTCCTTGCGGACACAGCGGGCCAAGGCGGCGATAGTGGGCTGGCGAATTTCGCCGGAGATGCGCTCGACGGCTTCGAAGTCACCACGGGAGGCGACCGGAAAGCCACTCTCGATGACGTTCACCCCAAGACTTTCGAGCTGGTGGGCAAGGGCCAGCTTCTCGCCGGTATTCATGCTGCAGCCGGGAGACTGTTCGCCATCGCGCAGCGTGGTATCGAAGATCAGGACTCGTTCGGATGAGGGTACTACGCCAGTGTCCATCCATCTACTTTGGCGGGCGCTGAAGCATTAGTCAAACTACTTTTATTTTTTCATTCATAAGAATTTGTGATTTAATAAATGTTTCTTATCCGTGTTGTGGATGGACTAATTATGGACCTTTATCAACTGGAAGCCTTTGTGGCCGTAGCGCAAGAGCATAGCTTCTCGCGGGCGGCATTGCGATTGCACCGCACTCAGTCGGCGGTGAGCCAAACCATAGGGAAGCTTGAGGAGTTGCTGGGCGAGAAGGTGTTCGAACGCTCCTCGCGTGACGGCACCATGACGGCGGCGGGAAAAGTGCTGCTGGGGTATGCGGAGGAGCTACTGAATCTGCGGGAGCGGGCACGCGACGCCATCGGCGAGCTGCGCAGCTTGCATGAAGGCAAGCTGACAGTGGCAGCCAACGAATTCACCTCATTGTGCCTGCTGCCGGCTTTGCACATGTACCACCGGATGCACCCCTCGATCAAGATTCAGGTGCAGCGCTCGCTGGCGGGAGATATTCCAAGGCAGATCCTGATGCATCAGGTGGAGTTCGGGGTGCTCTCGTTCAAGCCGGAAGACGAGCAGTTGAGTTCGACGATTTTTTACCGGGATGATTTGGTGTTCGTGGTTTATCCGGGACACTCGCTGGCGACGGCGGACAAGGTGAGCATTCACGATCTTGGGGCGGAGTCGTTTGTGGCCCATAACGTGGAATCGCCGATGCGGATCAAGGTGATCGAGGCATTCAAGAAAACTCGCACGACGCTGCACATGGACGTGGAGCTGCCGACGCTGTCCAGCATCAAGGAGTTTGTGCGCATGGGCAATGGTGTAGCGCTGGTGCCGAGGATGTCCGTAGAGGGTGAGTTGCAGCGCGGCGAACTGGTGGCGATCTCGGTGGACGAGCTGCGGCTGGAGCGCACGCTGCGCCTGGTGCATCGCAAAGGCGCGACGCTGTCGCACGCTGGAGTGGCGTTTATGAACGCCTGCCGCAGCATGGCGGCCGACCCGAAGCAACGCTCGGTGTTCGAAGAGGAAGGCGAGGAGACGGCAAAGCGCAAGGCAAATGCATGAGAGCGAGGCAGTGGTCCTGGGCGAACGTTCCGCAAAGCTGTGCGCCTCGTCGAACCCCACATGCGCCAACGGCAGGCGGATGTGGGGCACCCGCGAGGGCAGACAAAGAAGAATCGATCGTCGGGAACAAAAAGCTTAGTCGCTTTGGATCTGGATGAGTTCGCCAAGGTCATCCGACGGACGGGGCTGCGGTTGCAGAGGCTGCGGCGAACGCCAGAAATCGATGTAGCTGACCTGGTGAACACAGCTCACGGTGCAATTGGGCGAGCATCCCTTGGCGGTGAGGAACTCGCGGCGCACATCGTCTTTGGTGTATTGCAGAAGCGGCACGCCGGGGTAGCCACGCTGCTGCGAGCAATAGTGCACCAGTCCGTCTTCGCACACATAGATGTAGCGCGCGCCTGCCCGGCAGCGCCAATCATTGGGCTTGCCGTTGGCAATGTTGCTCTGGAACCAGTTGAAGCGCGAGTAGTTTTTGCGCCCCATGTCGTGCATTTTGAAGAACACTTCGCGCTCATTACCGTTCAAGGGACGCAGTTGGCCGTCGCCGTCGTGGATGATTCCGACGGTTGAGGTGAAGCCAAGCTGACGGGCACGCCGACCTACTACCAGAGCATCGTGCGGGTTGTGAATTCCTCCACCAACCACGCTGTTGATGTTGACGTGAAATTCGGCGTGTTCGCTGAGCAACTGAAGCTTATTATCCAGAACCTTGAGGCTCTTCTTCGAGACATCGTCGGGCATGACGTTGTCGATCGATATCTGCATGTGATCGAGGCCGGCACGGTTGAGACGCTCGATGCGCTCGGCGGTCAGGAGATATCCGTTGGTGATGAGGCCGGCGATCATGCCGTTGGCGCGGATGCGATGGATGATGTCGTCGAGTTCAGGATGGAGGATCGGCTCTCCGCCGCTAATGGTGACAATCGCTGTGCCGAGACGGGCGAGCTGATCGAGGCGCTGGAACATGGCCTCCAGCGGAACCGGCTTGCTGGAAGCGTCGTACTCATTGCAGTAGGCACAGGCCAGATTGCACCGGCGCATGGGAATGATGTGAGCCATCACCACATGATTGGTGTCCACCAATCCATGGGCGATCATGCGCAGCTCCCTGAAGCGCCTGCTGGCGGCGGCCCACTTGCGACGAAGCCCCTGTTTCTTCTGAGACATAGATGTGTAAATTCCATTACAACATATCTCCGGTGGGGCGGGGAAAGGATACAGGGCTGGAAGGGGTATTTTGGGCATCGAAAGGCAAAGGTTTTCATTGGGTGGCGAATCAGGCGGTGAATTGGCCGGACACATTGCCGGAGGCAGGGCGGATTCGGGCAATCCGTGAGGGTAGTTTATAATCCTGTCTTCGCGCTTTATTTTTCCGGAGCCTATTGGAAGATGATTCGATTCCTGCAAACCAAAGGCCGATTTCAGAAAGTACTTCTGGTCGGCTTCCTTTCCATCGTCTGCATCATGATGGTTGTCACGCTTGTTCCTGGCGGAGTTCTTGGTGATTTAGGCGGCCGTGGGGTCAGCGCCAACGCTCTTGCCAAGGTAGATGGACAGGACGTCACCATTCAGGAAGTGGATCAGGTGGCGCACAACATGATGCAGCGCCAGCACATCCCCGAACAGTTCAAGTCGTACATCCTGCCCCAGGCCGTGGATGCGGTGGTGATGCAGAAGGTGTATCTGGGAGAGGCAAAGCGGCTTGGTCTGGAAGCCACGGACGACGACCTGCGTTACGAAATGCAGCACGGCGGGCTATCCCAGGCGCTCTATCCGAACGGGACATTCATCGGCGCCGACCAGTACCGGGATCTGATCGCAACGCAGTTCAACCTGAGCGTGCCGCAGTTTGAGCAGGAGTTGCGCAACGAGTTGACGCTGCGCAAGCTGCGTACGGTGATTGGTGCGGGAGTCTTTATTTCCGACGCGGAAGTGCACAATGCTTTTGTGAAGGTAAAGACCAAGGTGAAGTTTGATTATGCGGTGTTGAGCACTGCCGACCTGGAAAAGACGGTCACGGTTGACGACGCCGAACTACACGCATTTTACGAAAAGAATCAGCAGCAATTTGCCAACACGATTCCGGAGCAGCGCAAGATCAAGTTTGTAGTGGTGGACCCGGCGCGGCTGCCGAATGCAGCCAAGGTTTCCAACGACGAGCTGCAAGCCTACTACCGGCAGCATGCCGCCGAGTACCGGGTTCCCGAGTCGGTGAAGCTGCGGCACATTCTGATCAAGCTCCCGCTGCCCGGTCCGGATGGCAAGGTGGATGCCAAGCAGGCGGATGCCGCGAAGGCCAAGGCGCAGGATGTGTTGAACCAGCTTCACAAGGGTGGAGATTTTGCGGCGCTGGCGAAGAAGTACTCCGACGATACGGCGACCGCCAAGAACGGCGGCTCGGTGGGCGAGTTGGTGCAGGGCTCCGGTACCGCACCGGAGATTGAGAAGGTTGCCTTCGGGTTGTCCAGGGGACAGGTTTCCGATCTGATCCCAACCAGCTACGGCTTCGAAATCATTCGGGTGGACGATAAGACCGCTGCCCACGCCCGCTCGCTGGAGGAAGTCCGCTCCGGGATTGAACCGATGGTGGCGGCCGAGAAGAATCAGAAGCTTGCCGCACAACTGGCCCAGACGGTGGAGAACCAAGCCAAATCCAACGGCCTGGAAAAGGCGGCCGCCAGCAACGGGCTCCAGGTGCAGGAGAGCGGATACTTCACGCGCAATGATTCGCTGCCGGGAATCGGCTCCTCGCCGCAGTTTGCCGATGCGGTATTTGCCATGAAACCCAACGCGGCTCCGGCGTCGATTCCATTAGCGCGTGGCTTCGCGGTGGCACAGGTTGTCGACGTGAAACCGGCGGCGACGCCTAGCTTTGAGCAGGTAAAAGATCGCATTGCGGCCGAGTTGAAGCAGCAGAAGGCGCAAGCGATGCTGGGACAGAAGCTCCAGGAACTCAGCGAAAAAGCTCGCGCTTCGCATAATCTGCGTGAAGCCGCGAAGGCCATGGGCGCGACGGTGAAGACCAGTGAACTGGTTGCTCCCGACGGGCAGGTGCCGGATCTTGGGCAGGTGGCATCGTCGGCTCCGCAGGTTTTTGCGATGAAGCCGGGCGATATCAGCGAAGCCATCAACCTGGGACAGAAGGGCGCGGTAGTTGCGCTGCTTGAAAAGCAGGAGCCGACGGATGCCGAGTTCGACGCCGTGAAGGATCAGATCAAGGCACAACTGCTGGAGCGCAAGCGTTCCGAGGCGGAGGAAGTATTCATGGCCTCACTGCACGAACGTCTGGTGAAGGAACACCGCATCGTCATCGACAAGAAGAAGATTGAAGCGCTGGCTGGCCCCAAAGAGTAGAGGAACCAAACTTCACACTCGGGGAGGGGCAACCCTCCCCGCTTTCATTCGCCAAGGCAGCTTTCGGCAGTGCATTCTAGTAAATGGAACATTATTCCTGTAATCAGCAATACTCTGACCCCATGCTCGACAAAAGAAGCTCCGGAATACTCCTGCACCCCACCTCCTTCCCTGCTCCCGGCGGAATCGGCGACCTTGGGCCGACAGCCTATGAGTTCGTAGATTTTCTGGCTTGCGCGCGGCAGGGACTGTGGCAGATTCTGCCGTTGAACCCGGTTGGCATGGGCAATTCGCCGTACTCCTCGACCTCGGCCTTTGCGGGCAACGTTCTGCTGATCAGCCTGGAAAGGCTGGCGGATCGCGGCATGATTCCGCGCGAACGGGTTGGTTCGCTGGACGCGTCGGAAGGCCGGGTTGACTATGCGCGCGTAGTACGGGAGAAGCTGCCGCTTTTGCATGAGGCCGCGGCATGGTTTATGGGCAACGCCAGCGGCGAGCATCGCGCGCGCTTTGACCGCTTTGTGGCCAACAACTCCTGGTGGCTGGAAGATTACGTTTTGTTCGACGCACTGCGGCTGCGTCACGAGCAGCGGAGCTGGAACACCTGGCCGCACGAACTCGGACACCGGGAGCCGCACGCGATGACGGCGATGCGCGAAGAGCTGCGCGAAGAACTGGACCGCGCCCGATTCCTGCAATTTGCATTTTTTGAGCAGTGGCGCGCCCTGCATCGCTATAGCCGCAGCAAGGGCGTGAAGATTATCGGCGACGTCGCCATCTTCGTCAGCTACGACTCGGCTGACGTGTGGACCCATCCTGATATTTTCCGGCTGGATGGGAAGAGCCTTGAGCCGGAGTGCGTCGCCGGGGTTCCACCGGACGCCTTCTCTGAGACCGGCCAGCGCTGGGGAAATCCGGTGTACCGTTGGGCGGAGCTGAAGCAGAGGGGATACGACTGGTGGGTCAAGCGAATGAGTTGGGCGCTGGAGAGCTGCGACATAATCCGGCTCGATCACTTCCGCGGATTTCAGCAATACTGGGAGATTCCTAACAGCGAGCCCACGGCGGTACACGGCCGCTGGGCCGATGGACCGGGCGAAGATCTGTTCCGGGTGCTGCGGGAACGGCTCGGAAAGCTGCCGTTCATTGCGGAGGACCTGGGCAGCATCACGCCCGAAGTGCATGCGCTTCGCGAGCAGATGCAGATGCCCGGTATGAGGGTGCTGCAGTTCGGCTTTGGCGATCCTGGGGCACATATCTATTTGCCGCATCGTTATGAGCCGAACACGGTGGTTTATACCGGGACGCACGACAACGACACCACGCTGGGATGGTGGGAGAACTGCTCGGAGAATGAGCGGAGATTCGCCGGGTCGCTGCTGGGCGAAGCGCGCGACGGCATCAACTGGGCAATGGTGCGTCTGGCTCAGAGCTCCACGGCGAACCAATGCGTGGTGCCTCTGCAGGATGTGCTGAGCCTGGGCTCGGAAGGCCGGATGAATGTGCCCAGCTTTGGCGACGGCAACTGGACCTGGCGCTACCTGCCCGGAGCCCTGAAACTGGAGCTGGCGCAAAAGCTGGCGACGCTGGCGGAAGTTACCGACCGTCAGCCGCTATTTGACGAGCAGAGCCACGGGGAAGCTGGCGAAAACTTCGCGGCATAGCAGTTCGCCGTTGGGTTGCACGGCGACGCGCTCGCCGGTGAGCACGTTATGAAATTCGCGGCCGGAAAATTCCTGGGGTGCGCGCAATCGCGTGGCACCCCAATCTTCTGACTTGGGCAGGCGGGACTCTCCGTTCAGCATGGTGAAGCTCAGGCGCGGCACCGCGATCAGCGCAGCGGCTTGCCGATGCCGCCGTACAAAGGCAACTACGTGCTCCCGGCGCTCGCCTTCCACTTTCACCGACGCGTAGTCTCCGTGGCGGAACAACTCCCCGGCTTCGCTCCTCACGCACAAGCCACGATGGGTAATCCAGAGCTTCAATCGTCCATCCGTCCAGTGCTCCAGCAACTCGCGGCACAGCTCCGGGCTGGGCTGGCGGTGCTCGAACTCCCGCAGATATTTTTCTGCGAGAGAAAAATCCACGGGACGGCGGTTGTCGGGATCGACCAGGGTGAAATTGAAAAGCTCCTGCCCCTGATAGACATCGGGTACGCCCGGCGAGGTGAGCTTGAGCAAGGTTTCGGCCAGCGAGTTGATGACGCCAAACCATGCCAGGCGGGGGATGAACTCGTGCATCAGGCGGAGGAAATTGTTGGGCTTGGATTCGGTGCCGGGCGACAGGATGCGCGCCACAAAGCGGCGCAATGCCTCGGAGTATTCCTGGTGGGGATTGATCCAACTGAGGTTGATCTTGCCCTCGTGCACGGCCTTTTCCATGTATGCCTGGATGCGGGCGGTGAAAGCGAGACGCTCCTCGCGGCTTAGCGCCCAGTCACTGGGGGAAAACGATGCGCTGGCCGGCATGGGCCAGGTACCGGCCAGGGTCTGGTAGAGGAAATACTCCTCGTTGTTATCGGGCACGATGCGGCCATCGTCGATGGTCTTGCGCTTGGCGCGGTTGATGCGCCGCCAGCGCATGACCTGGGCAGCCCAGGGGCGGGGCATCTCACTGAGCACATCGAGCCGCATGCGCACGTCCTCGCTGCGCTTGGTGTCATGGGTAGAGGTGGTGAGCAGCGCGCTGGGCCACAGTTCGGCGCGCTCGCGGTTTCCCTGGTGAAACTCCTCCACGGTGACGCCGAAGGTGCCGGGGTTGCCGCCGACTTCGTTCACCGAAATGAAGCGGTTGTAGACGTAGCAGACGGTGTCTTCCAGTCCCTTGGCCATGACCGGGCCGGTGAGTTGCTGAAACTTGAGCGCGAAATAGAGTTGATTGCGATAGCCGTAGATCGGGGCTCCGCCATTGTCCTCGCGCAACAGCAGGATGTCTTGCAGGAAATCGTAGACCTGCGGAGCCATGGCGGAATTGATGCGCTTGGCCGCGGCGATGGCCTGGGCGATGAACTCACGGTCGCGGTCACTGATGTGGCCGCGCTCATCGACGTAGGTGCGATAGACGGGGAAGCAGGCGATGGTCTCGCGAATGGCGTCACGCAACACCTTGCGGGTAAAGTCGCGAGCCCGGCGGTTGGTGGAACTGATCTCGTCAAGCATGTGGCTGAGGACGTTGACCTCGCTGGAAAGCGCGGAGAGCATCACCAGCTTCTTGGCTTGGTAAATCAGACGATCGACGTTGAGCGATTCGCCGATGAGCCGGTGATAGAGGTTGGTGAAGCTCTTCTGATTGCGGGCGTCGATGAAGATTCCGTTGACCAAGTTTGCGAACTCGTATCCCACGGTTCCACTGACCGGCCATTCGCGCGGCAGCGCCTCACCCTTCTCCAGAATTTTTTCCGCCACCACGTAGAACGGCTCCTGGCCGGGCTCAAGCGCGTGCTGTCCGAAGGCATTCTGCACATTCATCTCAATGCCGTTTTCGGCAAGCTCACCCACGGGTACGGGACCGTAGAGTTTGGCTGCCGCAAACAACATCTGCAGACGCATGAAGTACTGCGGCGGATTGAACATTCCGTCGGGATGGTCGATGCGGAGGCCGATCACCGTATCCTCGGATAGGAGGCGCCGAATCAGTTTCTGCGTGGCGGCAAAGACCTGTGGATCTTCCATGCGCAGGCCGATCAGGTCATTGACATCGAAGAAGCGGCGGTAGTTGATCTCTTCGGCCGAGACGCGCCAGTGTGCCAGGCGATAGACCTGCGCCTCCAGCAACTGGTGGAGCGCATCAAAGCTGCGGGCATCGCCGGGCGTTCCGTTGAGCCGCCGCACCGCCCCAAGGATGTACTCGCGGGCCTCGCTGGAGCGCTGTACGAGTTCGGTGAAGCGGCGCAGCAGATAGGGAACCTCACGCTGCCGCCGGGAGGAATCAGGAGCCGTGTGGGGCGGCAACTCGGACAACGCCGCCAGCAGCGCGAGCAACTCGCGAGCGGCGTCCCCGGGCGGAGAAAACTCGCCCGCAGTGTGGAAGATCAGCGGAATGGTCTGGGGATCGACGGGCAGAACCTTGTCGAAATACTGGACGCGGAAGCCCTGGGCATCATAGGCCAGCACGATGCGTCCGGCTTCCAACTCCTCGCCATATTGATTTCCCAGAATTGGAAGCAGCACCTTGTTATGCAGCTCAGGCTTGAGCGGATTCCAATCGATATCGAAGAAGTTTGCGTATTCCGAGGCGCGGCCGTTTTCCAGCACGTTCCGCCACCAGAGATTGGTGCCATAGCCCACGCCCATGTGGTTTGGAACTACATCGAGCAGCAGGCCCATGCCGGAGCGCTGCAGTTCGCCGAGCAGTTGATAAAACTCTTCTTCGGTCCCGATCTCGGGGTTGAGGCGGTTGTGGTCGGTAATGTCATACCCGTGGGTGCTGCCGGCCCGGGCGGCAAGAATTGGCGAAGCGTAGACAGTCGTGATCCCCAGGCGTTGCAGATAGGGAATCAGCCGAATCGCATCCACAAAACGAAAGCTGCGGTTGAATTGCAGGCGATAGGACGACCCGGGCCGCACCTGGCGCTGGTTTGCCACCAGAAGCTGGAGGAGTTCAGCCACGTCATTTGCCGTCTTGGGAAGGGGAAGTGTAGGCGGGCGCATTCCGGAACCTTCGAAGTGCGGATATCTTGCATCCGATTCCATTAGATGCGGCGATTGCGATGGTGTGTATTGCAGGCCGGAGCGGCTCTTTGACGAACCCGCTTCGAACGCAGACAATACAGACTTGCTGCGTCTTCGAGAATCGAAGCACATCCAAAGTTTCCAGGAGGCATCATGGCTTCAAGCGGTGAACTGATTCGAATGATGAATTACGTGGATGACATTGCCACCACACTGCGGCGCATCGTGGTCGGCAGCGGTTTTATCACGCCGGAAGAGCGTAAGAAACTTGCCGAATACATGCGCAACTCAGACCCGAATTTCACCAAAATGGTTGAGCAGTTGGAGAAGTAGCGATGGCCTCTCCGGATACGGAGACCATCGCCGTCATCGGCGCCGGCAGAGTCGGGCGGGCACTGGCCCGCCGGGCCGCCGTGGCCGGATTTCGTGTGGTTCTCGAAGACCTGATCCCCATGTCACTGGAGTGCGCGCGGCGGGAGATTCGGCAGACGTTGGACGATGCCGCCAGCTCCGGAGCGCTGAACCAGGCGCAGGCCGATGCGGCCTTCGCCCGCATCGATTGCGCTACCAGCATCGAAGACGCGGCGCGGCGGGCTCACATTGTGATGGAGACTGGACCGGACGAAGCGGAGTCCAAGCTTGAGATGTTCTGCCTGCTCGACCGCATCTGTCTGCCCGGTACGGTCATCGTGAGCAACAGCCATGCGCTCGATCTTTCCGACACGGCGGCGCAAGCGGAGTCCATTGTGGGCATGTATTTTTCCGGTGACGAGGCGGAGATACACTGTTCGGCGTTTACCGGGAAGCACGCTCTTGCAGTAGCGCAGCGGCTTGCCGAACGCATGGCATCCAGCTACAGGATCACCGGCCAACGAGAATCGATTACTGGCCGAAAAGCTTGACGCCGCACTGGAAACTGGAGCCGTACGGGGGGTCCTTCGCTAGCGCTCAGGATGACACTCTCAAAAAACTAAATAACTCTCCTGCATAGATATCCTACATAGGGACGTTAAGCACACATGTCAAAAGCACACACGTTATTCGGCTCTCTGGAAGGCGGCGGCCAGATAGGTGCGCGCCTCGTCGAGTGCTCCCTGAGTGTTGTCATTGGTTTGCAGGGCTTGGCGATATTCGCTCAGGGCGCGTTCGCGCTGGCCGGTGATATCGAAGATCTTGCCCAGTTGAATGTGGCTCCAGACTTCGGTCCACTTGGGCTCGCCATCGCCATTCAGAGAATCGCGGTAGGCATTGGCCGCCGCCTGATAGTTTTTCTGCAGGTAGAAGACCTCGGCAATACGGTAATGAGCCAGCGAGCTGTTCTTGTTCTGGTCGATCGCCTTCTGAAATTCCTTCAACGACTCGGCAAGATTTCCCTGCTGCACGAGCTGCTGTCCACGCATAATGGCCGTCCGCAGCCGCAGATCTCCTGAGTTCTTCAGCACCCAATTATTGGGATCGACGGTGATGCGGCGGGGTTTGCCGAAGGTCTCAATGGTGTAGCTGGAGTCGGTCCCAACGACGTCAATGGTCTTATCCTCGGTCTTGCCGTCGGTATCGATCTTTAACTGCACCGGCATGCGGAAGAGGTCGAGATCCTGCTGCACCTGTCCCACGACGCGGAAGCCTTTCTTAACCCGGAAGACGGTGTACTTGTTCTTGAATTCCGGAGCGCCGGTCGAATCCAGCCATTGCGAGTAGAACCAGGTCAACTGCTCACCTTGAATATCGGAGGTCACCTTCTGGAGATCCTTGACCCCGACCGGCTTGCCGGAATAGTCCTGGAAGAGCGTGCGCATCGCTTTGTCAAATTTTTGATCGCCCATGACCCAGCGAAGCATGTGGTAGACCATGCCACCCTTGTCGTTGGCCATCGACTGGAAGACCGGGTCAAAGGTATCAAGGGTGCCGATCTGTCCGAGGGGAACGCTGTCATAGGCCAAGGCACCGACGGCCATATCCTTGACGGCTTCCTGAGCGCCGGCAGGACCAGAGGCGTATTCGATGTATCGGGTTTCGCTGTAACGCGCGCCGCCATCCTGTATCCACCAGTCGTTGCGAGCAGCCGGGCTGACAATGGTGCCGAACCACTGGTGCGCGATGGCATTGGCCAGCAAGCGGTAATTCACCTTCGCATTGATATTGCGGGCGGCAATTCCCGCCATCTCAGGAGCCCACGCGGTGGGCACGGAATCATCCGGCAACTCCACCAGGCGCAGCTCCGAGCTGATGGGAACGCCATAGATGGTGATGAAGAAACCCAACTCCTTGGCCGCGGTCTCGCCGTACTGCTGCGCAAAATTCGCCTTGTCCGGGAGGAAATAAACATGGACGGTCATGCCCGCTTCGCTGACCGGGGTATCGGTAAATTTTCCGATCACCACGGTGCCGGGAAAGCTCGGTTTGGTCCAGTCGAAGGTGGAAGTCCTCATGCCGGGCTCGGACTTGGCGGCGGTTTTGGCTACGGCCGTGGCTGGCTTCTTTGACGACTTCTCACGGGTTTGCAGCTTTGGTGTGGGAGCGCTGTCCTCGGCGGAGCTTTTACTGGCTCCGCCCTGCGCGGGGCTGGCACCGCCGCTGGAAATCACCGTGTACTCCTGCGGCACGGTGATTTTCAGGCGGGCGGTGAAGCGGTCAATGCCGTAGTTGGTTACCGGAAACCAGCGCCCGGAGTACAGGAGATAGGTGATGGGGTCGCCCACGTAGGCCAGCCGCAATCCCGGAACCGGGCTGTCGTCGGCCGAGGTGACGCTGCCCTCGTACTCAAACGTTAAAGTCGCCTCCTGGCCCTTGCTCATGCCATTGGGGAGGGCGACGCGGACGGTGGAGTCCTGCGATACGCGTTCGGCGGGGAGGACGGTTCCCTGCTGATCGGTGACCTGGGTTACGCGGAGGGCGTTGTGCAGTTCGAAGGTTGCGATGCTGATGTCGTCAAGCGCCACGAACTTGACCACGGCGCGCGCCGTCAGTTTGTGCGACTGCGGAGCGACGGTGGCATCGATGGTGTAGTCCTCCGCCTGGATGCGCGGCTTCTCGGCAGCCTGCAGGGTTGGCATTGAGAGCAGGACGGCTAGCGCTATTAAAGTTACGAGAACGGCTTGGTGCGGTGTCCGTTCTGCAAATCGCATTGGCATGTTGCTCCTGCTGAGTTGCACAACTTTAGTTGATGTAAGAAATCGTACAGAAGATGCTGAGCAGCCTTCAGGAATGCGCGCCTATTCCCTCTTCTGCATGTGCAATTCCGCAACGCGCAATACCGCCCGTGCCGCCCGGTGCGCAGTGGTCTCACGGGCGGGTCCCAAATTGGGCGCCGTCGCCAGCTCACCGCGCAACATTCCCCGCACCTCCGCGAGAGCCTCCGTCATGCGCTGCCTCGCGGGGCCATCCTCCAGCAGAGCGCGAACCTCTCGCTCCACACTTTGGGGCGTGAAACCACCCTGAATCAGCTCCGGAACCACCTCGCGTCCGGCGACCAGGTTCACCATGCCATAGTACGGCAACTTTACCAGATGCCGCCCGAGCGTCCAGGTGAGACCGGCCACGCGATAGACCATCACAAAGGGTGTACCGATCAGCGCCGCTTCTACGGTTGCGGTGCCACTGGCCACCACGCCGACACGCGCATGCAGAAGGCTTGCACGGGCATCGGCAGTCAGCTTCACATTCACATTTTTCGTGCATAATGCGATCTGCTGCCGAACCCAGTTGTTATCAAGGGTACTTGCCACCGGCATCAGGAACTCAAATTCAGCTCCCAACCGCTCGGCCGCCCCCAGCATGGCGGGCAGGTTGAGGCGCAACTCCTTGCGGCGGCTTCCGGGCAACAGGGCGATCCATCTCCGGGAGGGATCGAGCCCCCAGCGGGCGGCGAAATCCTCCCGGCTCACCTTGGGCGGCTCCAACTCGCTGAGAGGATGGCCGACAAACTCTACTTGTACCCCGTTTTTGGCGTAGAACTCGCGCTCGAAGGGAATGATGACCAACATCTCCTCGACGTAACGCTGCACGAGTTTGAGGCGCGACTTGCGCCAGGCCCAGAGCTGCGGGCTTACGTAATAGACCACGGGAATTCCGCGCCGGTGCAACTGCTTTGCCAAGCGGAAATTCCAATCCGGAAAGTCGATGAGCACAGCCACGTCAGGGCGCCGCCGATCCACCTCCGCCAAGAGTTTGTGGAAGCGGCGATAAATATCCGGCAGATGGCTCAGCACCTCGACCAGTCCCACCACGGCAACATCGCGGGCATGGACCACCAGCTCGCAGCCTGCCTCGCCCATGCGCTCGCCGCCCATGCCGAAACACTCGACGGACTCAGCGCCGAAGGCCGGCGCAGCGTTAGCCGCGCCTCCGGCGAACTCACGCAGAGCGGACAGCAATTCCGCGCCGTACATCTCACCGGAGGCTTCTCCGGCGGAGATCATGACGCGCAAGGGACGCCGCAGATGGCGATGATTTGCAGTGGACATGTGCGCCGACAGAATATCAGGCGCGAAGATGGGGCGTGGCCAAAGCGGCCCACTGCACGGAAGAATAACGACAAAAATACGAGCAAGGCAAAAACAAGGTCAACGACCCCACCTTAAACTCGCAAAAAACGCGAGTTTAAGATGGGGCACCCAATCGATTGCTATGAGGTCAACGCTGGAACTAATCGGCCCGCACCTCGGGCGCAGTCTGGGGAGCGGCGAGTGCGGTGGCTGCTTCCAGCTCCTGATCCTTGTACTGAAGCTGGTAGAGCTTCCAGTACACGCCCCTGGCGTTTAGCAGTTGCTGGTGGGTGCCCATCTCGCGAACCTTGCCTTTGTGCATCACGATGATCTGGTCGGCACGCTGGATGGTCGAGAGGCGATGGGCGATGATCAGCGAGGTGCGGCCCTCGACAAGGCGGGTCAGGGCCTCGCGCACGCGGAACTCAGTGTCGGTGTCCACGCTGGAAGTGGCTTCATCGAGAATGAGGATGCGGGGGTTGTGGGCCAGGGCGCGGGCAAACGAGACAAGCTGTTTTTGGCCGGTCGAAAGAGTGTTTCCGCGCTCCTGCAAATGCGAGTCGAATCCTTGCGGGAGGGATAGGATAAAGTCGGCGACGTTCACCTCTTCGGCGGCACGCTCGACCGCCTGACGGGTGACGTGCGCCGTGCCGAGTTTGATGTTGTCGGCGATGGTGCCGCTAAACAGGAAAGGGTCCTGCAAGACCACGCCACAGCGGCGGCGCAAGGCCTGCAGGTTCATCTCGCGCACATCCACGCCGTCGATACGCACCGCGCCCTTCTGCACATCGTAGAAGCGCAGCAGCAATGAGATCAGGGTGGTCTTACCCGCGCCGGTATGACCGACGATGGCGACGGTTTCGCCCGGCTCAATCACGAAGGAGACACCGCGCAGAATCCAGTCCCACTCGGGACCGGGAACGGCTTTGCCATCCTTCTCGACGGGTACACGGCGATAGGCAAACCAGACGTTGTCGAACTCGATCCGGCCTGGTCCTTGCGGCTCTTTTTCGACCGTGGGCGATTGAATATGGGGCTCGGTGTCAAGCAGTTTGAAAATTCGCTCGGCGGCGGCCATGGCCGATTGCAGGATGTTGAACTTTTCGCTCAGATCCTGGATGGGGCGGAAAAACCTCTGGGCATACTGCATGAACGCGACCAACACGCCCAGGGTGGTGATCCGCGCCAGCACGCTGTGTCCGCCGAACCAGAGGACGCAGGCAATGGCGATGTAGGACATGGTCTCAACGACCGGGTAGTAGAGCGCATAGGCCAGGATGGCGTCCTTGAACGCCTCCATGTGCTGGGCGTTTACGGCTTCGAATTCCTGGTAGGACTTGCGCTCGCGGTTGAACAGTTGCAAAGGAATGATGCCGCTGACATGCTCCTGGAGGAACGAATTGATGCGGGCGATGGCCACGCGAATGCGGCGGTAGCTGTCGCGCACCGATTTGCGGAATATCTGGGTGGCGATCACGATGACGGGCAGGACCATGAAGGCGATCAGGGCCAACCGCCAGCTCATCCAGAGCATGACCCCGAGGATTCCGGCGAGCACAAAAACGTCCTCGACAATGGAAACTACGCCCGAGGTGAACATATCGTTCAGGGCGTCTACGTCGGTGGTTACGCGAGTGACCAGGCGGCCTACGGGATTGCGGTCAAAGAAGGCGATGTCCATCTGCTGGAGATGGCGGTAGAGCTGGCGGCGGAGGTCGAACATGACCTTCTGCCCGGTCCACTGCATCAGGTAGGTCTGGGTGAATTCAAAGAGGAATCCGAGCAGCAGGACACTGAGAAACAGACCGCTGATCTGGGCGATTCCCACAAGCGGTTGGGGGCTGAGGAAGCGGTCGAGAAAGGAGTGTCCGCCAGCGCGCGCCGAAAGATATTTGTCGATCGCCGTCTTGGTCAGGTAAGGTCCGAGCACGTCGGCGCAGGCCTTCAGGATGATGGCCGCCATGGCCAGCGCCACCTGCAGGGTGTAGGGGCCCAGGTACTTCATCAGGCGGCGCATGATCCGGCTGTCGTACGCTTTTCCTAGTACTTCTTCCTCGGCGGCCATGTGTTCTTATTTTAGATGGAAGCAGCGCCCTGCAAGGTTCAGCTTAAGAAATTTGCTGGAGATTGAAGCCTCCATTTGCGAATAAGAAATTTACGGCAGGGTTGAAGACCCACATCTGCTAACTGCGGCAGATGTGGGGCACCAGCGCAGACGTGGGGCACCAGCGCAGACGTGGGGCACCAGCGGGAAGAGTTTGACATCGGGACGCGTACGGTGTACACATGATGCGTACAGCGTACGCAACCTATGAGCATAACCGCGCCAGCCGGCAACCTCCGCGAAACGATTCTTGAAAGCGCCCGCAAGCTGTTTGCAGCCGAGGGATACCAGAGTGTGTCGATGCGGCGCATCGGCCACGAGGCGGGCTGCTCGCCGATGGCCGTGTACCGTCACTTTGCCAGCAAGCAGGAACTTCTTCTCTCGATCTGCGAGGAGTCTTTTGCGCACATGATGCGCAACCTGGAGCGGCCTCATCCCGATCTTCCGCTGGTGGAGCAGTTGCGCGCACGCATGGCGACCTTCATCCGCTTCTGTGCCGCGCATCCCAGCCATTATCGCCTGGCGTTTCTCGATGCGGCATTTGCCGGGGTGGACATTCCTTCGCGCCGCAGTTTGCGGGAACATTTCCGGACGCTGGTCGCCGAGTGTATCGCCAAGAGTGGGGTTGCGGAAAATGCTGCGCTGAATTCCGATGCGTATTTTATGACCCTGCTGGCCTGTATGCACGGCGCTATTCTGTTGCTCATCTCAGGACAGAAGCTGGCGGTCCCGCGGGAAGTGTTTTTGGCAGAACTGATTGCGACGGCTACGGAGGTATTCAATCCGTGTCCGTAGACTCTCCGGCAGGCGCATCAGCAGCTTTTTCGCCGCATGAAATCCCCCAGGTGAATCCGTGGCTAATCGCCATGACCGTGATGCTGGCGACCTTTATGGAGGTGCTCGACACCAGCATTGCGAATGTCGCTCTGCCGCACATTGCGGGCTCACTTTCGGCGAGCGTCGATGAGAGTACCTGGGTACTGACTTCGTACCTGATCGCCAACGCCATCATCCTGCCGCTGAGCGGATGGCTGTCCGAACTGTTTGGCCGCAAGCGTTTCTACATGAGTTGCGTGGTCATCTTTACGGGCAGTTCGTTGCTCTGCGGCATGGCGCCCAGCTTGCAGCTTCTCGTCCTCTTCCGGATTATGCAAGGATTGGGCGGCGGCGGACTTCAACCCTCGGCGCAAGCCATTTTGGCCGACACCTTCACGGTGCACCAGAGGGGCATGGCTTTTTCGATCTATGGGATGGCGGTGGTTTTTGCGCCTGCGATCGGACCTACGCTTGGGGGTTGGATCACCGATAGCTATAGCTGGCGCTGGCTGTTCTATATCAACATTCCGGTCGGCATTCTCTCCCTGATGCTGGTCTCGCGGCTGATTCACAATCCGCCGGCGATGGCGGGCAAGCCGCTGACGCGAGAAAATTTTCTCTCCATGGACTGGATGGGAATGAGCCTGCTGGCGCTGGGGCTGGGCGCACTGGAGTTTGTGCTGGACAAGGGACAGGAGGACGACTGGTTTGGCTCGGGACGAATCCGGTCTCTCGCCGTGGTGGCCGTGCTCTGCCTGATTGCGGTGATCGTGCGCGAGCTGGTGATCAAGAATCCGGTGGTGAACCTGCGGCTCTACCGGGATCGCAATTTCTCGCTGGCGAACGGACTTATCTTTTGCCTGGGATTTGTGCTCGCCGGCAGTACGGTTCTGCTGCCGCAGTTTCTACAGACGCTGATGGGCTACTCCGCGATGCGCGCCGGTATGGTTCTCTCCCCGGCCGGGGTGGTGCTGATTTTTGCCATGCCCATGGCGGGACTTCTGCTTGGGCGGATCGGCGCACGGCCCATGATCGTCTTCGGGTTCATCGTGCTGGGCACCTCGCTGTGGATGACGGCGCGGCTGCAACTGCAAACCGATTACGCCACCTTCACGCGTATCCGGATGATGGCTTCAGTGGGCTTGGCGGCACTGTTTACTCCGATCAGCACGACCTGCTTCTCGCGGGTTCCGGCGGGCAAAAATAATGCGGCTTCGTCACTTTATAACCTGATGCGCAATTTGGGATCGAGTTGCGGTATTGCCTCGGTCACGACGGTTTTGGCCCGTCGCGCGCAATTCCACCAGCTACGCCTCGCCGAGCACCTCTCGACGGCCAGGGCCCGCTCCGGGCAGATGCAACTGGGACAATATCTTGCACTGCACGCGGACGGTCTTGGGATGCCGGCGGCGCGGGCGGCGCGATTCCTCTACCGCAGCGTGCTGCAGCAGGCCGGCGCCATGGCGTATCTGGATGCCTTCTGGCTGCTGGGGACGCTATGCTTCATCATGCCGGTGTTCGCGCTTTTCATCGTGAGGGTGAAGCATGCACCCGCGCCCGCCATGCCAGCGAAATAGGCGGAGCGAACGATCCCACATCTGCTAACTGCGGCAGATGTGGGCACCAGCGCAGATGTGGGGCACCGTCAGTTTCGCCGAGCGGTACACTTGATCTGCGTGCAATTCATTGACCTCTGACGTTCATTCCGCGCTGTATGTTTCGGTGCCCTTCTGCCGGTCGAAGTGTTCCTTCTGCAACTTTGCTTCCGGCGTTTTTTCACGCGACCTCTTCGAACGCTATATCGCGCATCTGGAGCGGGCGATTGCGAACGCTCCTGCGCTAGCCCGCGAGTTCGGCGCGGCGTTCGATCCGCTACTGGATTCGGTTTATCTGGGCGGCGGCACGCCGAGCGTTCTGGCGGCGGATCAACTGGACCGGCTGTTCGCCGCAGTCCGGCGGGTTTTTGAACTTGCGCCCGGGGCGGAGTTCACCGTTGAAGTTGCGCCCGGTACTCTTTCAAACGAAGTTTTGGCCGCATTGCTGCGGGCGGGAGTCAATCGGGTTTCGCTGGGAGTGCAGTCCTTTGTCGATCAGGAATCGCGCTCGGTAGGCCGGTTGCACAGCCGGGAAATTACCCTCGGCGATATTGCCCGCCTGCGTGCGGCGGGCATCAGCGAAATCAGCATCGATCTGATCGCGGGGCTGCCGTACCAGACGGCGGAAAGCTGGGAATATTCGCTCGATGAAGTCGTTGCGCTGGCGGTGCCTCACGTCAGCGTCTATATGCTGGAGGTGGACGGCGACTCCCGCCTGGGGCGCGAACTGATGGCAGGAGGAACGCGCTACCATGCCCACCATGTCCCGGATGAGGCGCTGATCGTGGCGCTCTACGAACGGGCAATCGAGCGCCTGAACGGCTGTGGCATCGGGCAATATGAGATCTCAAACTTTGCGCGCGAGGGTCATCAGTCGCACCATAACCTGCGTTACTGGGAGCGTCTTCCTTACTACGGTTTTGGCGTGGACGCACATTCCATGCTGCCGGCTCCCACACTCGATGAGCCCCATCGCGCCGTGCGCATCGCCACCTCGGACTCGCTGGAAGCGTTACTTGGAAACCCACTCGGAAACCAACCCGGAGCCGCACCCGAGGTTACAACGGTTTCAGAAAGGCAGGCCATCGAGGAGACGTATTTTCTTGGTCTGCGAATGAATCGCGGAGTCGAACTGGCAGCCATTCAGGAGAAGTTCGGCAGGGACGCGGTGGACGACTACCGCGAGGTGATCGCCGGGCTGGTTCAGCGTGAACTGCTGGTAGTGGAGGATGGATGGCTGCGCCTGACTTCCCGAGGCCGCCTGCTCTCCAACGAAGTCTTTGAGGTCTTTTTGCACGACTAGCGTTTAGACTGGAGTTTTCCATTTAGTTTTTGGGAGCACTCATGACCACTTCTTCATGGATTGATCTGCGCAGTGACACCGTAACCATGCCGAGCGACGAAATGCGCCGCGCCATGGCTTCCGCCGAAGTCGGCGACGACGTATATGGAGAAGATCCCACTATCAATCGCCTGGAAGCCCGGGCGGCCGAAATCTTTGATCGCGAAGCTGCGATCTTCGTTCCGTCCGGCACGATGGGAAATCAGATTGCGATCAAGCTGCACACCCGTCCCGGGCAGGAAATTCTCTGCGAAGAGCGCGGCCACATCTTCCACTGGGAGATGGCGATGCTGAGCTGGTTCAGCGGATGCATGGTGCGCCCGGTCACTGCTCCGCAGGGAATCCTCTCGTGGGAGCTGCTCGCCGCAAAGATTGCGCCACCAACCTATTACGTGGCGCCCACCGGACTGATCGCCATGGAGAACACTCACAACATGGCCGGCGGTACGGTTACTCCGGTGGCTGCCATGCGGGAAATCTGTGAGCGGGCGCATGAGCGCAATCTGCCGGTACACCTGGATGGCGCACGCATCTTTAATGCCGCGACCTATCTCGGCAAGCCGGTTGCGGAGATTACCCGGGGCTTCGATTCGGTGATGTTCTGCCTTTCCAAGGGGCTGGGAGCTCCGGTCGGTTCCATGCTGGTGGGTGGGCGGGATTTCATCGGGCAGGCGCGCTCGGTTCGCAAGGCTCTGGGAGGCGGCATGCGTCAGGCTGGTGTGCTGGCTGCCGCCGGTCTGATCGCGCTGGAGCAAGGCCCCGCCCGTTTGCAGGAAGACCATGCCTCCGCCCGGATGCTTGCCGAAGGACTGGCCGACATCCCGGGCATCGAGATCGATCTGTCCACGGTGCAGACCAACATTGTCATCTTCGACGTGGGCGGTACGGGCAAGTCCTCCACCGAAATTACCGAGGCTCTGAAGAGCCAGGGGGTGCTGGCAGGTACGGTTAATCCGCAGTTGATCCGATTCGTTACGCACCTGAACGTCTCAGGCGACGACTGCAGGCGGGCACTCGACGGACTTCGTGCGGCTTGCAGTTCGAGAGTCAGCGTTTAGGCAAAGAGTCTTCCACCCGGAGCGGCGCGGGCCGCTCGATTACTACTGGTATTTCTAGCGATCCAGCCTGGTCACCAAGGAGACGGAATGTCCGTCAAAATCGAGTATGCCTCTATCGCGCAGTGCCGCCTGGAGTATGTCTGGCAGGCGTTTGAACAGATCGAACTCTGGCCGCGCTGGGACCCGCAAGCTATCCGCGAGGTGCGCTGGGTGAGCGGGGAGCGGTGGACAAAGGGGGCAAAGTTCTCTATCGAAATGCTCAGGCCCTTGCCCTTCCAGAGAACGCTGGAGGTTGTTGAGGTGGAAACTCCCAACTATGTCCACCTGCGCGGCGGGTCGGGAGTCACGGTCGAGCAGTTCTACCTCTTCAAGTGGATGCCGGACGAGCAGAGCACGGAGTTGCGCACCCGGCAGGAGTTCAGCGGAGGGCCTTTCAAATTGCTGGGAGACTCGATCAAACCCACCATCGAAGGCGGAATCCGGCGCCTGTTCGCCGGGGTTTGCGCGGAGGCAGGTACCCTTACCAGAGGCCAGGATTCAGCAACCACGCAGAGCGCAGAGACCGGTCAGTAACTCGAAATCTCGACCAGATTCTTGTCCGGGTCACGGACATAGATGGAGCGCATCTTCCCCATCGCCCCATGACGCTCGACCGGCCCCTCTTCGACGTGAACTTTCTGTTCATTCAGGTGGCGGATCACCTCCTCAAGGGGCGTGGATGTAAGGAAGCAAAGATCGCCTGCGCCGCAGGTAGGATGCAAGGCTCCGGGTTTGATCTCATGGCCGCGCTGCTGCAACTTGATCGCCTGCTCACCGAAGGCGAGAGCCTTGCGGTTGCCGACGGTTACCAACTCCATTCCAAGAACTTCGGTATAGAAATCAACCGTGACGCCGATGTTCGCCACGGTGAGCACGAGGTGGTCAAGTGAATCTATCGTGAAGGCCATATCCACCGGATGATACTCGCCATTAGCCAGCGGCTTGCAAAATTTTATAGATTCCGTTCCCGGCCACCTCGCTTGAGGCAGGGCTTCCCCTCTGCTCCCACCGCGTGATATAAACATCGGTTTCCTTTTCCGGCCGCCGCGCGTGGGGCGAGGGGCTGCGATTTTCTAATTTCCGTAATGGAGAACGTGTGGACTTCCAACTCACCGATGAACAACTGCAACTCCAGAGCACGGTGCGCGAATTTGCCGAGCGCGAAATTGCACCCCATGTGCATGAGTGGGACGAAACTTCGCATTTCCCCCTTGAAACCGTAAAGCAACTCGGCAAACTGGGCCTGATGGGCTGCATTTTTCCGGACGAATACGGTGGCGCCGGGTACGGGTACATTGAGTATGTATTGGCCATCGAGGAGCTTTCGCGGGTCGATGGCTCGGTCGGCATCATTGTGGCGGCGCATACTTCGTTGTGCTCCAACCACATTTTTCTGGCCGGCAATGAAGAGCAGAAACGGCGCTACCTGCCGCGTTTGGCAAGCGGAGAGCACATCGGAGCCTGGGCTCTGACCGAGCCCAACAGCGGCTCGGACGCAGGCAGCGCGCGCTGCTCGGCCACCCGCAAAGGCGACCGGTGGGTACTCAACGGCACCAAGACGTTTATCACCAACGGGGCTTACGCAGACGTTTGCGTGATCATCGCCGTCACTAACAGGAATATCGGTACGCGCGGCCTTTCGGCATTTTTGGTCGAGCGCGGCACTCCGGGCTTTCGCGCCGGAAAGAAGGAGAACAAACTCGGCCTGCGCGCTTCGGACACCTCCGAGCTGATCTTTGAGGACTGCGAAATTCCTGCGGAAAACCTCCTCGGAGTGCAGGGCGAAGGCTTCATCGACGCGATGCGCGTGCTCGACGGTGGACGCATCTCGATTGCCGCCCTGGGCCTGGGCATGGCCACCGGCGCCTATGAGTGCGCACGCCGGTACAGCCGCCAGCGAAAACAGTTCGGACAGGCGATCAGCGAATTTCAGGCGATCCAATGGAAGCTGGCCGACATGGCGACAGAAATTGACGCGGCTCGTCTGCTGACCATGCGCGCCGCCTGGCTTAAGGATCACCATCGCAAGACGACGCTGGAGTCCTCGATGGCCAAGCTCTACTCTTCGGAGGTCGCGGTTCGGGTTGCCAATGAGGCAGTGCAGATCCACGGCGGATACGGCTTTATCAAAGACTTTCCGGCGGAGAAGTTCTACCGGGACGTGAAGCTTTGCACTATCGGCGAGGGCACCAGCGAAATTCAGCGGTTGGTGATCGCGCGGCAACTGCTGGGGGAATAGCAAGGTCCCCACTCTAACGCCGCGAAACCAAGAACGCGGCGTTAGAATGGGCCACCGGCGTTAGAGTAAGCCACCCGCCGCAGTTCTGAGCCGGCTGCGATCAAGGCACTCAGGCTTTGCTAAACTAGCGAGGCGAGAACACTTCATACTGTGACTTCCTCTATTTCTATCTGGGTCGACGAGATCCGCAGCGGCAATCTTCGTGCGTTATCGCGTGCTATTACGGCGGTTGAGAACCGCACGGCGGATTCGCATGAGCTGCTGAAGGCGCTGTTTGCGCACTCCGGGCGGGCGCGCGTGGTCGGGCTGACGGGCGCTCCGGGAGCCGGAAAAAGCACACTGGTCGACGGGCTGGCCGGACAATACCGCAAGCGAGGGCAGACGGTCGGTATCATCGCCATCGATCCGACGTCGCCGTTTACCGGAGGGGCGATCCTCGGGGACCGCATCCGCATGCAGTCGCACAGCGGCGACCAAGGCACGTTTATCCGCAGCATGGCCACTCGCGGATCGCTGGGAGGACTCTCGAGCACCACGGCCGACGTGGCCACGGTGCTCGATGCCAGCGGGCGCGACCTGGTGCTGATCGAGACCGTCGGGGTGGGCCAGGATGAGGTGGACATTGTTCGCCTTGCCGATGTGACCATCGTGATTCTGGTTCCCGGCATGGGCGATGACGTGCAGTCGCTGAAAGCCGGAATCATGGAGATTGCCGATATCTTTGTCATCAACAAATCCGACCGGGAGGGCGCCGAGCGCCTGGAGCGCGAAGTCAAGGCGATGCAGTCGCTTGCCATGCGTAATGACAACTGGGTGCCTCCGGTGATTAAGACGGTTGCCAGCACAGGCATGGGGGTTGCGGAACTGGCGTCGACCATCGACAGGTACGAGGAGTTTCTGGCCAGCAGCGAATTGGGGCTCCAGCGCCGCATTGCCAACTGGCGCAACCGGCTGCGTGAGATGTTGCGCGACGCGGTGCTCCGGCGCGTTGTGCAAGGAGCTTTTTCTGAAGACGCGGTGGGCGAATACGCCTCCCAGGTTGCCGGGCACGAGCGCGACCCTTATTCACTGATCGACGAGATCGTCGGGAAACTGGCCCGCCAGGAGCCGTTGTGCTGATTCTTGGTATCGACACCTCGGGACGGCAGGGCAGCGTTGCTCTGCTGCAAGCGCAAGGCGAGCTGCTGCTTACCCTTGACTTGGCGCAGCTCTCCGGCGGGCAATACTCCGAACTGCTGGTGCCGACGATCGCCCGGTTGCTGCTGGGGCACGGCTTTGAAAGAAGCTCCATCGGCCTGATTGGAGTGGCCAGCGGTCCCGGTTCATTCACCGGATTGCGGATCGCGATGGCGACGGTGAAGGGATTGGCCGAGGCATTCGACACGCCCGTGGTCGCAGTCTCCGTGCTGGAGGCGATTGCCCTTGCGGCGGGAAAAGATGGCAAAGTGATAGCCGCGATGGACGCCCAGCGCTCCGAGGTCTTTTTCGGGGAATACGAGGTGGAATCCGCGACCCCGGTGGCTGCGCGGCTGAACCGTGAGGCGGTCTGCAGCTTTGCGGATTTCACTTCCCTGCCCGGCGCTGGCGGGCCGGCGACGGTCTTCACCCCTGATGCCAGCTTGGCCGGCCGCATCACCGAGGCTGGGATCGATGTGGAGGTACTCGCCCGGCCCTCGGCTGAAGCGTTCGCCCGCATCGCCTACCGCAAGTTTCTCGCCGGTGTTCGCGCCGATGTTGCAACTCTCGATGCCAACTACCTACGCCGCTCGGATGCCGAACTTTTCTCCAAACCTAAACCCGGCAGCGCCCATCCTTCACCGTGAAGATCCGCCTCGCACACGAATCCGACTTGGCGCAACTGATGGCGATGGGCGAGGCCGTGGGTTCAGCCGCTCACTGGACCCGGCAGCAATGGCTGGACATCTTCCGTACGCTATCCCCGGCGCGCCTGGCATGGATTGCAGAACAGATCGCAGAACAGGTTGCGGAACAGCGTACCGGCCAGATTGCCGAAGGCTCGGCGGCGGAAGGCGGAGCGCGCGGGGTTGGATTTCTGGTGGCACAAAATGGCGGCCCAGAATGGGAATTGGAGAACATTGCGGTACTGCCGGAGTTCCGCCGCCGTGGGGTGGGCGGCGAACTGTTGTCAGCTCTGCTGCAGCACGCCCGCTCGCTTGGGGCCGAGCAAATTTTGCTCGAAGTTAGGGCCTCGAACGAATCGGCGATCCGCTTTTACAAGCTGAGCGGATTCCAGCAGCTCGCCCGCCGCCGCGACTACTACCGCAACCCGGAGGAGGATGCACTGATTCTGGTGCGTGAATTGTGAATATTAGGTTTCGATTTCGCTTGCCCCGCCCTTTCCCCCGGTGCTAGCTTTTACAACACCTGATATCAGGCTAGGAGGTGCTGATGAACGCTCCCGTACGCGAACAGCTCCTGGCCAGCAGCGATGAATTTCGCAAGCTGGCCGATGAACATAGCAATTACTCTCAGCGCATCGAATCCCTCGCCAATAAGAGATACCTCTCCGAAGAAGAAAAGATTGAAGAAATCCGCCTCAAGAAATTGAAGCTTCGCCTCAAGGATGAGATGGAAGCAATCCAGACCCGCGCTCAAAAAATCTCCTGAGTGCGACCATGCCGTGTGGTTGCACGCCCGCGCCGAGCCACAGCTTTGCGCCCGAGGATGACCAGTCCCACGATTGCGGTGGCTGGTCATCCTGGCGCGTAGTGTGGCGGAGCTCCGGGTTATTTGTTGCGGGCGGCACGCGCCATTTGCAGACGGCTCGATGCGGACTGCTCGATGAACAGTAACCTTCTGGGGCACTACTGTCTTTCCGAACCATTCGGACTTCGCGCTTCGCTATAATCGAGAGGTCCTCATGGTACGCGACGGAATCTATTACGCGCTGGCACTGGTTGCGGTGGCGGTCCTCATCGGTATGTGGGCCTCGCCTCCGCTCGCAATCGTTCCGCTGCTGCTGGCGGTCTTCTTCCTCTGGTTCTTTCGCGACCCGGAGCGCGTTATTCCCACGACTCGCGGCGCGGTGGTTTCTCCTGCCGATGGCAAGGTCACGGCAGTCTCCACCATTCAGATGGCAGGCGAGCCGCGGATCAGCATCAGCATCTTTCTGAATGTCTTCAACGTGCACGTCAACCGCTCACCGGCCGCAGGGGTCATCACCGCATTGGAGTATCGCCGCGGCAAGTATTTGAACGCCATGAATCCGGCCTCGGCAGAGTTGAATGAGCAGAACATCTGCACGCTGGTGACCGAGGACGGCTACAACATCATCTTCAAGCAGATCGCCGGCCTGCTGGCGCGGCGCATTGTCTTCTCGCGGGTTGCCGGAGACCGGGTGGCTCGCGGCGAGCGCATTGGACTGATCAAGTTCGGATCGCGCTGCGACGTCATTCTGCCCGCCTCCGCCAAGGTGCTGGTCGAGGTGGGCGACCTCGTGAAATGCGGCTCTTCGACCCTCGCCATCCTGCCGCCGGCGCAAGGAGAACATTGATGGTATCGCCGAGCCGTCGCATCAGTGACGGGCGACCGCGCCGTTTACGCAAGGGGCTGTATATCCTGCCGTCGCTGTTTACCACCGCGAATCTGGCGGCCGGTTTCTACGCGATTTCGCAGGCGGCGATGGGCGCTGCCCACGCGCAGGGTTTCCTCACCCCGCCGGGTATCGATCCACTGCACATCGCAGCCAGGTATTTCAATCATGCGGCGATCGCCATTGGCTTTGCCGTGTTCTTCGACGGTATGGATGGAGCCATCGCACGCCTTACCCACACCACCAGCGACTTTGGCAAGGAGTTGGATTCGCTGGCCGATGTAGTGACGTTCGGGGTTGCTCCCGGAATTCTCGCCTGGATGTGGGGCTTCTTCTGTTTGCCGGCATCGCTCGATGCGGATCTGCGCGATAAGCTGGTACAGTTCGGCGCGATTGTGGCATTTGCGTTTCTCACCGCGGGTGCCTGCCGCCTGGCGCGTTTCAACATTCAGCTCAATCCTCAGCCGAAGAATCCGGGACACCCGGGGCGCAAGTACTTTGTGGGTATGCCCATCCCTGGCGGAGCCGGTTGCCTGGCCGCGGTGGTGCATCTTCGTCTTGGGTATCCCGTGCAGGCCTGGTGGAGCTCGATTATCTGGATAGGCTACATCTTTGTGTGCGCCTTCCTGATGGTCAGCACCTGGCGCTTCTGGAGCGCGAAGAGCATTGATTTCCATAACCGTCAGGCCTCGCGCTTCCTGGTGCTGATTGCCGCAACCCTGGCCGCCATCTGGTATTTTCATCGGTATGTGCTGTTTGTCCTTGCGGTCAGCTACATGGTTTCCGGGGTGGTATTCAGGCTCACCTACGCTTTCCGGCGCAGGAATGTTGCGCCACCAGCACCGCCGCAGGAGGCTTTGGGAGAGTCATGAGCCAAGCTGCCAAGAATTCCAATCTCTTTACCGTCGCCATCGTCGGAGCCGCCGCCCTCAAAGGCAAGGAGGTCCGGGACATCCTCAGTGAGCGCAATTTTCCCGCCATCGACATCAAGCTTCTTGACGAGGAAGATGCACTCGGCCAACTGGAACAGGTCAATGACGAACCGGCATTCATCCAAGGGGTGCTGCCGGAACATCTGGAAGGCGTGGATTTTGCCTTCCTGACCGCCGACGAATCCTACATTGCGAAGACCTGGGCGACGGTTCGCGATGCCGGCTCTGAGATCATCGACCTCAGCTACGCCTTGGAGAACAATACCAATATTGTTCTTCGCTCTCCCTGGGTGGAGCGCGAGCTGGGCCGTGTCCGGGAGGTTGCACTGCAATCGGCGCCCGTCGTAGTCGCTCACCCGGCCGCGGTCGTCCTGGCGCTGCTGCTGGCGCGCTTGCAGAAGGCCGCGCCGGTTCAGCTCGCCTCCGCAGTGATCGGCCAGCCTGCCTCTGAGTACGGACGCCGCGGCATGGATGAGCTCCACGATCAGACCGTGAATCTGCTCAGCTTTCAGCAGATGCCCAACGCGGTCTTCGGAACCCAGGCGGCTTTCAATGTTTTTGCGCAGCCGGTCGAAGGTGCTCGCCCGTCGCTGCGGGAGATCGAATCGCGTATTGTGCGCCACTTCAAGAAACTGGCGCAGGAGGAGATTTCCGCGCCTGCCGTGCTTCTCCTCCAGGCTCCTGTATTCCATGGTTACACGATCGCTATGTTTGTGCAGATGGGGGAAGCGGTCACGACGGATGAACTGGAGAGCGCGCTCGCCGGTCCGCATATCACGGTGAACAGTGAGCCGGACGAATTTCCCAGCAATGTGAATGTTGCGGGCTCGTCGGAGATCCTCGTCAGCGTGCGCAGTGATGGCGGAAGCAACGGGTTCTGGCTTTTTGCCGCCTGCGATAACCTTCGCCTCTCGGCGATTCAGGCGGTGGAGTGTGCAGAGGAGATGGTGCAAATCCGTCCTCGAGGGCAGCTGCAATGACTATCCCGGCTGTGCTCCGCTTGCGCAAGTTCTACGCTATTGCCGTACTGGAACTGCTGATGTTGTTTGCCTCCTGCGGCTATCACACGGCGAGCAGCAGCTCGCACCTGGCTCCGGACGTTAAGATCCTGGCGGTTCCATCGTTCCAGAATCAGACTCACACCTATCACGTGGAAACCGGGCTTACCAGCGCGGTGATTCGGGAATTCAATACCCGCACTCGCTACCGGGTGGTGCAAACCGAAGCGGATGCGGACGCGGTACTGCGAGGCACCGTGGTCTCCGCCGAAGTTGCTCCTGTAGCATACGATTCCGTAACCGGACGGGCCTCAACGGGACTGGTTACGATCATCGTCAAGGTGACGCTGACGGCGCGTGATGGCCGGGTACTCTACAGCAATCCCAATTACGTTTTCCGCGATCAGTATCAGATTTCAAACGAACTGGCCAGCTTCTTCGAGGAGCAGGGACCGGCCCTGGACCGGATCTCGCGCGACTTCTCCCGCACCCTGGTCAGCAATATTCTGGAGGCGTTCTAGCTTGAAGGCCTTCGCCCCAGTCGAGCGGTTTGTCCAAGAGGTCAGCTCTCACAAGCTCAAGCCCGGTTATGTCTTTATCGGCGATGAAGGCTTTTTTCGCCGCACCTGCCGCGACGCCATTCTCAAGCACCTGGTTCCGGAGGGAATGCGCGAGTTCAGCTTGTACGAGTTCGATCTTGAATCATCAGAAGTGGTCGAGATTCTCGACCGCGCGCGCACGCCATCTCTGATGGCAAGCTTCCAGGTCTTCTTCGTTCGCGGCGTAAAAGCCCTGTACGGACGCGGCAAGCATGATGCGGAATTTGCCGCCATCGCCAGCTACATGAAGAATCCCAACCCCGACGCGCTGCTGATCCTGATTGCCGACCACATCAGCATCCCAGCCGACGTTCGCCGCATGGAGATGACCGACAAGGAGCGCTACGAGCGCATCCGCGAGACCCTTGGCGAGGATTTCGCGGTCATCGAGTTTGCCCGGGTTGACGAGGGCGAGGCCATCAAGTGGCTCAATGAGACCGCCGCAATCCACTCCACAAAGATAGATCCTGAGGCCTCGCGCGAACTGGTGGACTCGCTCGGCGGCGACATGTTGATGATCTCGAATGAACTGGAGAAGCTCCTGCTCTATGTGGGAGAGAAGAAGCGCATCACTCTGGGCGATGTGGAAACCATGGTGCTGGCCGCCAAGCAGCGCACCCTGTACGAGCTTACCGATGCGCTCTCTGCACATAATCGCGCCCGCTCGCTGGAGATTCTGGATGCCATGCTCACCACCGGAGACGGCGACGAAGCCGCCATCGGCCATCTCTATATGCTGGCACGCACCTTCCGCCAGATGCTGGTCATCCAGGAGCGCAATGTGCGCGACACCCGTGCCCTGTACCAGGTGCTGTGGCAGGGCTTCCGTATTCCGCCCTTTGCCGCCGACGATGTTATCCGCCAGTCGCGCAGATACAAGTCGCGCCGCGAACTGACCCGCGCCATCCGGCTCATCTCCCGCGCCGATGCGGCACTGCGCTCCAATCCTCCCAGCAAGCGCCTGATCCTGGAGAACCTGATCCTCGATCTCGCCGCCGAACCCAGAGAACTTGGCCCAGCCTGGCGGCGGGAAGCACTGCTCGACTAGGAATTCCGGCCACATGCTCAGGTGCTATGCTGCCACGGCTTTCTGTTTCGGGATTGTGAGTGCCTTATTAAACAACTAGCGAGCGCTCAGCCTATCGACAGGCCTCAGAATGGGCGCTCGGCTGTGTTGAACCCATTAATTTCTGTACAGGTACCAGTTGACTATCCCCGGAAAAGCGTGCAACCTTTGCTAGAAATTGCCTCTACGGATAGTAGATCCGCGAGAATTGCATTCTGCACGCACCATAGAGTGGCTGACATTCGGGTTTCCGAAGGTGACTTGTGAATTTGCGCGTCGCTGTTATGACAGTCTCGCTCCTACTGCTATGCGAGTTCACGTCTGCTCAGTCCTTTGCGCCGGAATACACCCTGCATGTGGATGTAAGTGAAGTTCGCGTGGAGTTCACCGTCAGCGATCTCGACAACCGACCCATTCACGAACTTTCTAGTTCCGATCTTCAGTTACTGGTCGACGGATCCCCGGTGAACAACACCAAATTCCGCGGCGAATCCAACCTCCCGATCAGGCTCGTTTTGCTGGTGGACAGCAGTTCTTCCGTTCGCGGCATTTTCGCTTACGAAAAGGAAAAGGCGCTGGAGTTTCTGAAAGAGATCATCCGGCCGGATAGCGACCAAGTGATGATCCAGCGCTTTGACAATGTCGTCCACGTCGTGCAGCCGTTTACCACGGATCCTGTGCTTGCCGTCGCAGCGTTGTCCAAACTCCCTGCTTCGTATGGTGTCACGAGCCTGTATGACGCGGTGTACACCGCGAGCGAACAGCTGATGGCGCAGGGCGATAACCGACTCGCGCGCCGGGCTATCATTCTGTTTAGCGATGGCGAAGATAACAACAGCTTCCATAGTTTGGAAGATGCGATCGAGATGGCGCAACTGGCCAATTTGGTCGTGTACGCCATCAACGTTCAGGCTCTCTTTCACCAGAAGCATGTCCGCCACTCCGATCATTCGGAACGTCGCGGCGATGTGACTATGAAGCGGATCGCCGAATCTACAGGAGGAGTTGAATACGAGGCCGGTACAGATTTGCACGCAGCCTTTCAGGAAATCGAACACGCATTGCGCAGCGTTTATTCGTTAGCGTTCTATGCCAGATTCGCCAGCGGTGAAGGATTTCACTCGGTGCGGATTGAAACCACGAAAAACCTGAAGGTTCGCTGCCGTTCCGGTTACTGGGTGACGGCCAACCGGCGCGATTGGACGGAACCGTAAACGGTCAGAACTTTACCCCAAAACCACGCCGATCTCCAGAGGATTGCGGTTACTGTCGAGAACAGCCCAAGGCACTCACTGTCCCAACCCAGGAACCACCGTAACAATGCCTCTCTTTTCCCAAACGAAAACGGCAGGCCGAAGCCTGCCGTCGCAAATACCGGAAGGTTTACTTGGTTGCGGTTGCAGCCTTCACGCGAGCCGAAAGGCGGCTCTTGTAACGCGATGCCGTGTTCTTGTGCAGGATACCCTTCTGCACGCTCTTATCCAGAGCCGAAACCGTCTCGCGGAACGTCTTATTCAACGTGGTCTTATCGCCGGAGGTCAGTGCGGTGCGCAGGGAGCGCAGCGCCGAACGCATACGCGACTTATTGGCGCGATTGGTCGCCGTCTTAGTTTCCGTCTGTCGTGCGCGCTTCAGCGCCGAAACATGATTCGCCATACTTAACCTATGTCCTTAATAGTCAAAACTGGAACTCGTCCTGAACAATTCATTTTACGGTGAAGTCAGGGCTTTCCGCAACTCGAAGGCCGGCAGGCTTGTGATTCGCAGGAGCTGCCGACCGCGATATGAGATGATTGCATCCCAACACGAACGCAAATGATGGTCACAGAAAGCGGTACACAATGTCAGGAAATATTGGTGACAAGGCACGATTCAATCGGCTCCGCAAACAGAAGCTTCTGAAACGCACCAAGAAGGCAGCCGTACTCGCCGCCCGAGCCGCGAGCGCAGCCCCTGTGGTTGAAACCAAGCAAGAGTAGTCCTCCAACCAAGCTGCACGGCATTGGCATGCCCCGCCGAACTCACTCGTGCGGGGCTTTCCTTATGCGGGGCTTTGATTTTGCGGCTGCCGGGCGGCCAGCGTTTATACTTACATTCTTATGCTGAGAGTCCGATTCGCGCCCTCTCCCACGGGCTTCCTTCATGTGGGCAGCGCGCGCACCTTTATTTTCAATTGGCTGTATGCCCGCCACAACGGCGGCACCATGGTGCTCCGCCTCGACGACACCGATGTCGAGCGCAACTCCGACGCCAGCGTTCAGTCGATCTTCGAGGGTTTGCGCTGGCTCGGCCTGAGCTGGGACGAGGAGTACAAGCAATCCGAGCGCCTGGCCCTGCACCGGCAGGTGGCCGAGGCGATCTTTGCCAAGGGCTTTGCCTACCGAGATTTCACTCCCGCTCATAATGGCGAGAGTGATAAGAGCGGGGCGTTATCCGCAAACCAATCCGCAAACCAATCCGGAAACCAGGGCGCGTGGCTTTTTAATCCGGGAATGCGCGAGCTCTCGCGCGAGGAGAGCGACCGCCGCGCCGCCGCCGGCGAAGCTTTCGCGCTGCGCTTCCGGGTGCCGCGCGGTCAAGGCCGCGTGCTGCGCTTTGCCGATCTGGTGTACGGCGAGCAGACCAAGCTGGCGGATGAGATCGAAGACTTCGCGCTGCTGCGCAGCGATGGGATGCCAACCTATCATCTGGCCTCCTGTGCGGACGACGCTGACCTGCGCATCAGCCACATCATTCGCGGCCAGGATCATCTCTCGAACACCTACAAACATTTGCTGATCTTTGAAGGCGCGGGAGCCGAGACACCGCAATTTGCGCACCTTCCGCTGCTGGTGGCTCCGGACGGCACGAAGCTTTCCAAGCGCCGACATGGACCGGTCGTCAGCGTGACCACTTATCGCGACGCGGGCTTCCTGCCGGAGGCGTTCGTCAACTTTCTCTGCCTGCTGGGCTGGTCGCCCAAGAACGATCGTGACTTCCTGACCTTGCCTGAGCTGACATCGGCATTCACGATGGAAGGCGTCAATCGCGCCAATGCCGTGGTCAACTTCAACCCGGAAGACCCGTTTGATCCCAAGGCCGTGTGGCTGAATGCAGAGCACATACGGGCGCTGCCGGTGGAAGAGCTTTCCGCGCGGCTGCTGCCGTTTTTGCAGCAGTCAGGGCTGCCCGCAACGCCGGAAAAACTGCTGCAGGTCACGCCTCTGATTCGCGAGCGCATCAAGTTCCTGAGCGACGTGAGTACCGCAGCCGACTTCTTCTTTGTCGAGCAACTCTCGCCGTATGATGGCCTTGAGCTGATTCCCCAGAAAGGTGACGCGGCCCTGGCTCACAGGATTCTGAACGAGGCGAGCAAACTGCTGGAGACAACGCCGTTCGATCAAGCATCACTGGAATCCGCACTGCGCTCGGCCGTCGAGCGTCTGGGAGTGAAGGCCGGGCCGATGTTCCAGCCCATCCGGGTCGCAGTCTGCGGACGCAAGAATGCGCCGCCGCTGTTTGAGACCATGGAAGTGCTGGGGCGGGAAGTTTGCCTGGAGCGTATCTCCCAGGCCATCAGCAGACTGCGATGCCAAGTTTGACACAGCTATAATCGTTGTTTCTATGCCAAGGAATGTGACTGATGACTACGACGAACAAGGAAAGTAAAGACGCTGCAACCGTGTCGGCGGAATCCGCTCCGCGCCCCTCCAACTTCATCCGCGAGATGTTCATCGAGGATCTGAGGACGAGGAAGTACGGCGACGCAGTTGTTCAGACACGCTTTCCTCCGGAACCAAACGGATACCTGCACATCGGCCATGCCAAGGCCATCTGCCTCGACTTCGGTCTGGCCGACGAGTTCGGGGGAAAGACCAACCTGCGCTTCGACGACACCAACCCCGAAAAGGAAGAGCAGGAGTACGTGGACTCGATCCAGGAGGATGTGCGCTGGCTTGGCTTTGAATGGGAGCGTCTCTGTTACGCCTCTGATTACTTTGACCAGCTCTTCGAGTGGGCGGTGCAACTCATTAAAGACGGCAAGGCTTATGTGGACGACCTTACTGCCGATGAGATTCGCGAATATCGTGGCACCCTCACCGAACCCGGAAAGGATAGCCCGTACCGCAACCGCAGCATCGAAGAGAACCTCGACCTGTTTGAGCGCATGCGGCAGGGCGAGTTTCCCGACGGCACGCGCGTGCTGCGCGCCAAGATCGACATGGCCTCGCCCAACCTCAACATGCGCGACCCGGTCATGTACCGCATCCTGCACGCCGAACATCAGCGCACCGGCGATAAGTGGTGCATCTACCCGATGTACGACTACGCCCACGGGCAATCGGATTCGCTCGAAAAGGTCACCCACTCCATGTGTACCCTGGAGTTCACCGACCATCAGCCGCTGTATAAGTGGTTCATCGAGCAACTTGGAATTTTCCCCTCGCAGCAGATCGAGTTCGACCGCCTCAACCTGACCTACACCATGCTAAGCAAGCGCAAGCTACTGCAACTGGTGCAGGATAAGCTGGTGAATGGATGGGACGATCCGCGCATGCCAACCATCTGCGGCCTACGCCGTCGCGGCTTTACCGCAGAGGCGATCCGCAACTTCTGCGCCGCCATTGGAGCTTCGCGCACTAATGGTTCGACCGATATCGAAATGTTGGAGCACTTCCAGCGCGATGATCTGAACAAACGAGTCCCGCGCGCCATGGCCGTGTTGCGCCCCCTGAAGGTTGTGATTGATAACTACCCGGAAGGACAGGAAGAGCTCGTCGAAGTGGCGAACAATCCCGAAGACCCGAGCGCAGGAATCCGGCAAGTGCCCTTCTCGGGCGAGATCTACATTGAGCAGGACGACTTTCGCGAAGTACCTCCTCCGAAGTACTACCGGCTCTCGCCGGGGAAGGAAGTACGGCTGCGCAATGCGTACTTTGTCACGGCGACCAGGGTGGTGAAGAATTCACAGGGCGAGGTTGTGGAGGTGCACTGCACCTATGATCCCGCGAGCCGCGGCGGCAACTCGCCCGACGGGCGGAAAGTGAAATCGACGATCCACTGGGTCTCCGCCCGGCACGCCATCGAAGCGGAGATTCGGATCTACGACAAGCTCTTCACCAAGGCTGATCCTGGGCAACTTGCCGAGGGTGAGGACTTCACTAGCAATCTCAATCCAAACTCGCTGGAGACGATACTGAACGCGAAACTGGAACCCTCGCTGGCGAGCGCAGCAGTGGGAGACCGCTATCAGTTCGAGCGCGTCGGCTATTTCTGCATCGATCCCGACTCCAAGCCCGGCAGTCTGGTGTTCAATCGAACGCTGCCGCTCAAGGACAGCTGGGCGAGAATTGAAAAGAAAGCCGGAGCGTAATTTGCCGGAACGCAGAACGGCTCCGGCAGATGAGGCGGGGCGTTCTGCGTTCCGGCTGGTTGCTTCGATTCGCACCGGTGTATTCGTTTGCGGCGGCTTCTCTTGCTACAATCGCAGCGGTGCCTAGTGTCCACCTCCAGCGAGCAGCTTCCCACACAGCCCGCGCACCCTTGGCCGCTCGCTCCTGAGCCGGAGCCGGTCTTTGGAATGCTTGTAGTGGTGTCCGCCTTTGTGGCGATGCTGCTGGCAGTTCTGGTTTGCGGCGCCATTGCCGTTGCCATCGCACTCCATATTGCTTCACTCCACCATGTACCCGTTGTGAACCTTGCCACTGACCCGCGAGTGCTTTTATCTGCACAACTGGCGGCTTATCTGTTGGTATTCGGCGGGCTCTGGCGCTTGTTCGCCCACCACTTCCGCATCGGATTCTTCCGTGCGCTCTCCTGGTGCTGGCCCATGCGCTGGCCGGTGTTTCTGGCCGGGGGAGTGTTGCTGGCGCTGGCGGTTCAGTTCAGCGCGCACTTTCTGCCCACACCGCCCGAGCTTCCCATTGACAAGATGCTGCGCACGCCCCTCGATGCGTGGCTGATGAGCATCTTCGGAGTATTGATTGCGCCTTTTGCGGAGGAGGTCTTCTTCCGCGGGTTGCTCTTTCCGGCGCTGGCGCGCCGCACGGGGGCAGTCGTCTCGCTGGTTATAACCTCCGTGTTCTTTGGAGTGATCCACGGGCAGCAACTCGCGGGAGCCTGGATACAGGTCGTCTGCATCATCCTTGTGAGTATGGTGCTGACCGTGATCCGCTGGCGATTCCGCTCGCTGGCTTGCTCCACGCTGGTTCACGTCGGCTATAATGGCGCGCTCTTTGCGGCGCTGTTTGTGCAAACGCGGGGCTTTACGAATTTTTCAGTACGGTAAGAGAAGAGCAACGGGAGTCTCCCGCTTGCTCCCTCTGTTCGCCTCTTGCTATGGTGAAGCTTATGTCCGACGTTCGCCAGCAACTCCTTACGCTCCTCTCGCAGCAGTCCTTCCGCCTTGGCCAATTCAAGCTCTCCAGCGGCGGCACCAGCGATTACTATGTCGACTGCCGAGCCACAACGTTGCACGCCGAGGGCGCACGCCTGACTGCCCGCGTCTTTCTTAACGAAATCGAGCGCCGCAACTGGCATCCGCAAGCCATCGGCGGACTGACCATGGGAGCGGACCCGATCGTTGTCTCGGTTGCCATGCTCAGCGCGCAGGAAGCTCATCCGCGCGGGACCGATGTCGCCGCCGCACCTGAGAAGGAATGGATTCACGGTTTTCTCGTGCGCAAGTCCGAGAAGGCTCACGGCACCGGGCAACGGGTCGAAGGCTTCCGCGAAAAAGGGGCGCGCGTCGTCATTGTCGATGATGTTTGCACCACGGGAGCCTCTACTGTGCAGGCGATTGAGGCCGCGATGGAATTTGGATTTAAGATTGTAGGCGTGATGTGCTTGGTGGAGCGCGAAGAAGCAGGGGGCCGACCTGCGGTGGAAAGCGCAGCGGGCGGAGTGCCATTCGTGTCGATCTTTACAGCTTCGGATGTGCGCGCTGAGCACGTTCGCCATCTCGTTTAAGCAGCTGAGGGAGTGCGGCATTGCCTCCGCTGCCGGGCCGGGCTACGATGCAATCTACGGACGTATTCGGTAAGCATGGTCAGGGAGTCTTACGCAATGATGTTCGGCAAACTTGGTCTCGTCATGATCGTCGTGCGCGATATGGAGCGCAGCTTCGCGTTTTACCGGGATGTGCTTGGCCTCAAGCCTCTCATCCATCAAGCCAACTGGTCACAGTTGGATGCCGGCAACATCATCATTGGCCTGCATCCGGATGGCGATGAGGTCAAGGTAAGCCCCACCACCGGGATGAGCATCGGGATTTACGTTGACGATATGGATCAGGCAGTTACCGAGATCCGCCGCCGCTTCGGCAAAATTGCGATTGGTCCGCGGCAGGACCCGTTTGGCCGCTGGGCACTGGTCTTTGATCCCGACGGCTACAGCGTTCAGATTATCGAGATGGCACGAAATCTCCGGGCGCAGCACAAACTTGCACCGCAGCCGGAAAAGGATTGATTCGAGCGGACAAGCAAAGCCCTCCGCCGTGACGGAGGGTTTTGTGCAGTAAAGCGAATCTCTACCGGGCGCGCCGTGCTACTGTACGCGCTGTGAGGTGGCCTGTGCGTGATGGTGATGATGGTGGTGTCTGCGGTGGTGCTTGGCAAAAGCCGGCATGGCTGCGCTGAGCAGCAGAACACCAGCCAACACGGCGATTACGGACTTCTTCATTGCGATATTCCTCCAGCGGACGCCATGGAAAGCGTCTACTCTGTTTCTAGCACTTTGGCAGTATTCTTTCCATGGGCTAAGGTTTATTTTTTTGATCCTGGTGGCAACCCCTCAGGTGTAAGCGTCTTTCATTCCACCATTCGGCGACCAAACCATTTACACTAAATTTAATTTATTGGGAGTGGACGAAACTCTGTGCTCGAAACCCTTAAGTGGACTGATTCCGGCGTTCTATTCATCGACCAAACCAAGCTGCCGACCGAGGAAACCTGGGTCCTCTGCAGGAAGTACGAAGCCGTGGCGGATGCCATTCGCACCATGATCGTGCGCGGTGCGCCGGCGATTGGCGTGGCGGCGGCGATGGGTATCGCACTGGGAGCACGCGATTTGGACGTTACCAGCATTTCGGAATTCCGCAATGGCTTAGGCCAGATTTGCCGGGTGATGGGAGAGACCCGTCCCACCGCGGTGAATCTTTTCTGGGCCATCCGGCGTATGCAGCGCCGCTTTGAGGAGATCAGCGGACGTCCCATCCCGCTCATCAAGCAGGCGCTCATCGACGAATCGCTCAACATCTACGCCGAAGACATCGCCACCAATCGAGCCATGGGAACAAACGGCGCGGTGCTCCTGCCCGAAATCGGTGGGGTGCTGACGCACTGCAACGCAGGAGCCCTGGCTACGGCGGGTTATGGCACCGCCCTCGGAGTGATTCGCGCCGCCGTCGAGGCCGGCAAAAAACTGCACGTCTATGCCGACGAAACCCGTCCCTTCCTCCAGGGTGCGCGCCTGACCGCCTGGGAGTTGATGAAAGACCGCATTCCGGTCACATTGATTGCCGATAACATGGCCGGAGCAATGATGGCCCAGGGCAAAATCCAGGCCGTGATTGTAGGCGCCGACCGCATCGCCGCCAATGGCGATACGGCCAACAAAATCGGCACTTACTCGGTCGCAATACTCGCCAGGGAACATGGCATTCCCATGTATATTGCCGCGCCGTTCTCCACTGTGGACCTGGAAACTGCGGCTGGCTCCGGAATTCCTATTGAGCAGCGGGCCGCCTGCGAGGTCACCCACTGCGGCGGCAAGCAGATTGCACCTACCGGGGTTCTGGTCGAGAATCCCGCCTTCGACGTGACTCCCGCGCGCTACATCAGCGCCATCATCACCGAGCGAGGGGTGGCGAGCGCGCCCTTTGGGGACTCGCTACGGAAGCTGGCAGAGACAACGGTTGCAGCCGTCTGACAAGAATGCCCAAGGGCGTAGATGGCAGCGGTATCGATCCACAGGCGTATTGTGCCCGCTACAGAACTATGCGGCGCTGACGTTCTGCTGCTCCGTGGGCTGACGACTGCGCGCGCGCAGGTAATCCTGCGCATTGTGATAGCCCTCCATCGTGCCTACATCCATGTAGTGCTCACCGTTTGCGGTGGCGTGAACCTGGTTTCCGGCAGCGATATAGGCATTGAGCAGATGGCCCAGGTATTCATCCTCGCGGTGGCGCGACTCCCAGAGCATCCGGAGATCCTGAAAGACACGGCCAGAGGCGGTCACCGCTCCCCATATCCAGTGTGACCCAGGGTTCGGCTGCTTTACTTCGACGCGTTCGACCAGGCCGCTTTCATCGCAGAGCACGGCATCGAAGGCGCTTGGATTCTCGACCGGGAAGAGCACGAGGTTCACCCCCGGGCCATGATCGACGGAGGCATGAAAGGCGTTCTCAGGAAACCAGATGGTGTCTGGGAGGCCGATGAGCACCGGCTCGTCGGAACGAACGAAGGGCTCGGCGCGGAACAAAGCGTCGCACAAGCCGCGCGGGCGCCGCTGCACCGCGTAGAAGATTTCTGAGGCGTAATCGCGCTCGGCATAGTAGCGCACGATGTCGCTTTTTTCGGCCGAGATCACCATGCAGATCCGGCGAGCGCCGGCGGCAATCATGCGCTCCACCAGGTATTCCGAAACGGCTTTCGGCCGTTCGACGCCAGCGACGTTACGGGAGCCGACGGGCAACAGCTCTTTGCTGCATCCGAGCGGCTGAATTCGCAGGCCGGCTCCAGCCGCGGGAATGATGCCGATCATGCAGCCTCCATGTGGGACTTGCGTGGCACGGGCGAGCGAGCCGCGTCAAAGGCAGCCAGCATGGTACGAGCACGCTGATATCCAGTGTGCTCGTCCAGGGTACGCTGACGGGCGTAACGAGCCATGCGCAACAGGTCCGCGTCCGAACGCCGGAGCGCGCGCAAGACATCCCCTGTATCGTTGGCGACGATCAGCTCTTTGCCGGGTTCAAAGAAGGAATCGAGTCCACGAAACCAGTCGGTAACGATTGGCGTGCCGCAGGCGGAGGCTTCGAAGAATCGCCCGGAAGGACAGTATCCGGAGGCCACCATCGCTTCTCGTGTGAGATTGAGCGTGAGGCGGGAGGAACAATAAAGCGCTGGGTGTTCAGCTGGACGAAGGTGCTCCGAGTGCCACACATTCGGGGCCCATTGCCGCTCCGGGTAAAGCGAACCGGCGAGCAGGAACCGGGAATAAGGACGCCGCCGGGCAGGCTCCAGGAACATGGATTGCAGCTTGGCCTGGCGATCTGGAGCGTAGGTGCCCATGTAGCTGAGCTCGCAGCGCATGTCAGGACGAGGCAGCACCGGGTGATAGACATCGGGGTCCACACAACCAAAGATCGGGCGCGCCAGCTTGACACCGAAATCACGCTCCAGGGCGGTGAGCGCCTCGCCGCCCGTCCATGAGAGCACAAGATCGAAGGCCGCGAGCTGCTGGGCACGAAGATAGTCGAGATCCCCTTTGGCCAGACACTGCAAGGTAATGGGAGTGTCGAGATCGTAGAAGACGCGTAGCGGACCGTTGATCGAGAGGAGCGCGTCGGCAATGCGCGCACCCTCCGGGACGTAGCTGGCGGTCAGGACTACGTCCGACTCCGCAGCTTCGGCCACGGCTTGGCCGCGGATGGAGTCCCAGGAGGAGTAGAGCTTGAGATCGCAGTAGTCGCACTGCCAGAGGTCACGATGCTTGGCGTAGTAGGGCACATCGCATTCGTAAAAAGTGACCCGATACCCGAGCCGGTGCAGCGCGCGCAGAATTGCACGATACGGCGTGGCATGACCGTTGCCCCAGGAAGACGACAAAGTCAGGCCGAAGATTGTGATTTTCACGGCGCACCATCCGGTTCTGCAGCCAACAAACAATAAGTCCTGCTCACGTTTGGATGAAAGGAACGCGGGAAATGTTTGCTGACATTTATTCGATGGAGTGCGCGAAAGCCGGAACAGGGCTCAAGAAATGGGGATTCGGCCAGAACCGAATCCCCGTTGGTTGCAGGACGCTACGGCTTAGACCAACTTTGCGTCCAGGGTGATTTCGGCGTTGAGCACACGTGAGACCGGACAGCCGGCCTTGGCGTCGGCAGCGGCTTTCTGGAACTTGGCATCGTCGGCGTTGGGAATTTTGGCGCGCAGTTCCAGGTGAATCTTGGTGATGGTGAGATTTTCGAAGGTGAGTACGGCCTTGGTGTCGATGGCATCAGCCTTCAGTCCAACGCCGTCCAGTTGCGCGGAAAGCGCCATGGAGAAGCATCCGGCGTGTGCGGCCGCGATCAGTTCTTCAGGATTGGTGCCCACGCCGTTTTCAAAGCGCGTGCTGAATGAGTATTGCGTCTGCGAAAGGACTCCGCTGTCGGTAGTGAGAGTCCCTCGTCCGTCTTTTAATCCGCCCTGCCAATGGGCGCTTGCCGATCTTTGCATTGCGATGGCTCCTAGCGTGCGCGCAGATGTGCGCGACCGATGATGCTACAAATGATGCTGCTCTCCATGAGATGCCGTAGCAGGTACAAAGGTCGCAGGAGTGTGGGTTACCTTCGACAGCAGGCCAGCGAGCCGCGCAACAATCCCGCAACCGTGGCGCGGTGAATTATACTTTCCGGCAACCCTATGACGAACGATAAACGGATAGTCTTGTGCGGCATGGCTCTGGTTCTGTTGCTTGCGCTTTCCTGCCGGCGTTCTGGCGAAAACAAGTTCCAACCCAGCCCGATGGCCGGAAAACTGTACAGCGGACAGAGTCTGGAAACCGTGGAACGGAAGCTTGACATGATGGCCGGCAACTTTGACATACTGGAGGATCGCACGCCGCTGCCGAGCGACACGCGCCCGCCCTACCGGCTGCTGGTAATCTCAAAGAAGAACGCGCGGGTCGAGGGACAGATGGGCGAGCTGGTACTGACATTTTTCAATGACCGGCTGATGACCTCTCAGTTCTATCCGTCGGATATGCCCGCTGCGCAGGCCGCGGTGCAAGCGGTGCAGCAACTTTCGGGCAGCGAAGGCCACATCGCGCCTTCCACCAGAGTCTGGGTGGGCAAAGACGAAAACGGCCGCAGCTACATCGGCTGGATTGATAAGACCCTGCAGGCCGAGCAGGATGCCTGGGTGAAGCAGTACGGACAATAAACATTGCAGGAGTGAAATGACCCCGACCGACCTGAATCAATTGCGCAGAGATATCGACTCGATTGACGAAAAGCTAGTCGAGTTGTTCAATCAGCGGGCCCACTGTGTACTGGAAATTGGACGCTACAAGCAGCAAAACCACTTGGCCGTGTACGAACCCAAGCGTGAGGCAGTGGTGATGGCTAACGTGGCGCGCTGCAATAACGGGCCGCTGCCGGACGAGGAACTGGCGACGATTTACACGGCCATTCTGGCCGCCATGCGAAGACTGCAATCACCCGATGTGCTGGAGCGTTCGTGAGCCTGAACCGTGTCACCATCATCGGCCTTGGATTGATGGGAGGCTCGCTGGCGCTGGCGTTGCGCCGAGCCGGGCTGGCCACGCACATCGTGGGCTGCGGCCGCGCGGAGCGGATTCGCCAGGCACTGGAGCTAGGCGCCATTGACTCCGGCTACGAGGATGCGGGCGATTCGGTTGCGGAAAGCGACTACGTCTTTCTCTGCACGCCGGTGGAGACCAGCATCAAGCTGCTGGCGCAGATCGCGCCGCGGCTGCGCCCAGGGGCGCTGGTTAGCGACGTGGGCAGCACCAAAAGCGCATTCGCCACGGCTGCCCGCGAGATTTTTGGCGAGTCCGCGGGTAAGCGCGTCCTGCCCGGGCACCCACTGGCTGGACGCGAGGTTTCCGGCTTGGCGCACGCTACCGCCGATCTCTACGAAGGCTGCCTTTGGATACTGACCCCGATTGCGGCCGGGGTGAAGGATTGCCTGGTTCCGTCGCACTACAATCTGCTCTCGGCGCTCGAAGCCATCGGAGCACGGGTGGTTTTCAGCACTCCGGCGGAGCATGACCGCACCCTGGCTTACACCAGCCACCTGCCGCAACTGCTCTCGACCGCCCTGGCGCTCACCCTGGAGAAGGCATTCGGCGAGGGCAATCCGGCGCTGCGGGTGCATGCCGGCGGATTGCAATCCATGCTGCGGCTGGCCGGGAGCGAGCCGACGATGTGGGCGCAGATCGCCGCCACCAACCGGCAAAACCTGGCCACCGCCCTGGAGAGCATGGAAACCCAGTTGAGAACTCTGCGCCAGAGCCTGGGAACCCCTGAATTCCGCAAGAGATTTGAGCAGGCGCGAGAGTTTTCAAAATCCTTAAAGAACTAAAGACCTTCGCAGCATGAATCCGCTCGATGATCCCCACATCCGGCCACAGCCGGTGGTGGGCCGCGACTGCTTTCTTCCATTCAAAATTCATCTTCCAGTGCAACTCTGCATCTAAATCCGCGGCAGGCTTCGTGGGGAAGTCCGCATCGGAGCGAATGAGCGAGACAAGATGAAAAAAGTGTTTACAAACGCCGAAGAGGCGATCTTCGACATCCCCGATGGCGCCACGATCATGGTGGGCGGCTTTGGTCTCTGCGGAATTCCGGAGAATCTGATTGCGGCGCTGCAGAAGAAAGGCGTGCGCAATCTGAACACCATCAGCAACAATATGGGCGTGGACGATTTTGGACTTGGGCTGCTGTTACGGCAGGACAGATACGCAGCCACAAGGGCAGCTATGTGGGAGAAAACCGCTTATTCGAAGAGATGGTGCTGAGCGGAAAGCTGGATCTGGAGCTGATCCCTCAGGGGACGCTTGCCGAGCGTATCCGCGCCGGCGGGGCTGGGATTCCCGCATTCTTTACCCCGACCGGGGTGGGAACGATGGTTGCCGAAGGCAAGGAGACCCGCGAGTTCGATGGCCGCCGATATGTGATGGAGCGCTGGCTGAAGGCGGATTTTTCGCTGGTAAAGGCATGGAAAGGCGATAGCTGGGGAAACCTCATCTATCGCAAAACCGCGCAGAACTTCAATCCGATGATTGCTACGGCCGGAAAAGTCACCATCGCCGAGGTGGAAGAGCTGGTGCAACCGGGAGAGCTTGCGCCGGACCAGATTCATACGCCCGGGATTTACGTGCAGCGCATCTTTCAAGCGGTGGGCGAGGAGAAACGGATTGAGCGGCGCCGGGTGCGCAAGGCCACGGCCTGAGAGGAACACGATGAGCCCAACCGAAGGTTTGATAGTCGACAAACGTGAATTGATTGTGCACGGATCGCGCGCGAGCTGCGGGACGGTTTTTATGTGAATCTCGGCATCGGTATGCCGACCCTGATCGCCAGCCACGTTCCCCCCGGGATGCAGGTGGTGTTGCAGAGTGAGAACGGAATGCTGGGCGTGGGCCCGTATCCGCTTGAAGGCGAGGAGGACCCGGATTTAATCAATGCCGGTAAGGAAACCGTAAGCGAGATGGCGGGCACCGCATATTTTTCGTCGGCGGAGTCGTTCGCCATGATCCGCGGCGGACACATCGACCTCTCGATACTGGGTGCAATGGAAGTGGATGCCGAGGGCAATCTTGCCAACTGGATGATTCCGGGAAAGATGGTGAAGGGCATGGGCGGCGCCATGGACCTGGTGGCGGCGGCGCGGCGGGTCATCGTCGCCATGGAACACACGACCAAGGATGGGCGCTCGAAGATCCTGAACCGCTGCACCCTGCCGATCACGGGACTTGGCGTGGTGGACACCATCGTTACCGAGCTTTGCTACATTCGAGTGCAGGCCGGGGTAGGACTGGTGCTGGAAGAGATTGCGCTAGGGGTGAGCGTGGAACAAGTTCAGGCCGTTACCGAACCGAAACTCACAATCAGCCCGAAGTTATGCACAATGCGAGTTGATTGATCGGGACGGCGATTCGATCCGGGCTATCCGAGGATCTGGCTGAGAAGAAATCGAACGATGAGGTAGCCGCAACCAATCACTAACAGCGCCACGGCAAACAGCAACGCGGCATAAATGCCTTCCGTGCCGGGCGCTGGCGGAGTGACGCCCAGGTACAGCGCGAAAAAATTGTAAATCGCGGTTTGGAAGAAGTTGCGCTTGGGCTCCGCCATTGTTCTGCTCTCGTGCTCTCATCATAGCCGTGCCGATGGCAGAGGCCAAGGACCTCGCGATCACAGCGGAAAGTACGTCGGGTCGCTGGCTCCGGTTTTGGTTGGACTGCGGAGTTATTTACAATCAATCCTTGATGGACGTTCTCAAGAAATTATTCGAGCAGCACTTTCATTCCACGCCTTCGCTGGTACGCCCGGTGCAGGGGGGACTCGGCGGATCGGGACGCACCATCGTCCGCCTTCGCAATGACAATTTCACCGCCATTGGCGTCCTCCATGACGTCCGGGAAGAGAATATCGCCTTCATCGAATTCTCCAGGCACTTTCGCCGCCATGGTCTTCCGGTGCCGGAAATTTACGCGGAAGATCTCAGCCAGGGAGCCTACCTTGAGGAGGATTTGGGAGACACCACGCTGTTTGAGTATCTCTCCCAACACCGCAGCGGGGCGAAGATTGCTCCTGAGGTGGTGGCGGCCTATCGCAAGGCGGTGGAAGTGCTGCCGCGCTTCCAGGTGGAAGCTGGGCGGGATTTGAATTACAAGGTCTGCTATCCGCGTTCGAGCTTCGACCGGCAATCGATCGCGTGGGATTTGAATTACTTCAAATATTACTTTCTTCGCCTTGCCGGAATTCCCTTCAACGAACAGGCACTGGAGGAAGATTTCAGCCGGCTGACGAAGTTTCTGTTGAGCGCCGACCGCAGTTACTTTCTCTATCGTGATTTTCAATCGCGAAACATCATGCTGCGCGAAGGACAACCCTTTTTCGTCGATTATCAGGGCGGGCGCAAAGGCGCGTTGCAATACGATATCGCCTCTATTTTGTTTGACGGCAAGGCCGATCTGCCGGCTGAGTTGCGGCAGCAGTTGCTCGATCATTATCTCGACGCGCTTGGCGGATTCATCGAGTTGGACCGCGCCGCATTCCTGCATCACTACTACGCCTACGTCTACGTTCGCATGATGCAGGCGTTAGGCGCATACGGATTCCGTGGCTTCTACGAGCGCAAGCCGCACTTTTTGCAATCTGTACCCTATGCACTGAAGAATCTGCGCTGGCTGCTGCACAACGTCACGCTGCCGGTGGCACTGCCCACGCTGACAGATGCGTTCACCAGCATGGTTGGTTCGGAAAAGCTGCAGAGCATGGCGCCCGTGCCGGAAAAACTTACGGTAGTGGTTTCGAGTTTTTCCTTTCATCGGGGCCCATTGCCGGACGACAGCGGCAACGGCGGAGGATTTGTCTTCGATGCGCGCAGCCTTCCCAATCCAGGGCGTGAAGAGCGCTTCAAAACGCTGTCGGGCAAGGACGCGGCGGTGATCGAGTATCTCAGTGGACAGGAGAGCGTGCAGCAATTTCTGGCCGGCGCAATGGCATTGGTGGAAGCCAGCGTGAGTAATTATCAGCTCCGCGGTTTCAGGCACCTGATGGTTTCGTTTGGATGCACGGGCGGCCAGCATCGTTCGGTATATCTGGCGGAGCAGGCGGCGAAACGCCTGGGCGGCAGACAAGGGATCCGGGTTGTGTTGCAGCATCGCGAACAGGAGATGTGGGTGCGATGAAAGCAATGATTCTGGCAGCGGGACTCGGAACTCGCCTCCGGCCTCTTACAGATGACCGTCCCAAGGCGCTGGTGGAAGTCTCCGGACGCACGCTGCTGGAGATTACGCTGCGCCGTCTGCGCAGTTTCGGAATCCGCGAAGTGATCGTCAACGTGCATCACTTCGCCGACCTGATTGTGGAGTATCTGAAGGCGAACGATCAGTTCGGGATGCAGATTGAAATTTCGCGCGAGGATGATTTGCTCGACACTGGCGGCGGCCTGAGGAAGGCGGCGGATTTTTTTCTCCGGAACAATTCTCCGCGAGGCTCCTCGGACGAGCCGTTTGTCCTCCATAACGTCGATGTGCTCAGTTCCATCGACCTTAGGGCGATGGTGAAATTTCATCGCGAACGGGATGCACTGGCTACGCTGGCGACCCGGCCACGGGAGAGCTCGCGCCAACTGCTGTTTGACGAGCATCTTCAGCTCTGCGGGCGTCGCGTGGCTGAAGCCGCGCAGGCCGAGATGGTGCGCCCGGCATGGGAAACACAGGCACTGGCATTTTCGGGTATTCACGTTGTCTCGCCGCGCATCTTTGCTTTGATGAACAAGTCCTTAATGCGCAAGCCGATGAACCCGGCTCAAATGAGCGAGCCTTCGAGGAACGAGGCTCCCACGAGCAAAGCCGGCATGCGCGACGAGCACGCTTTTCCCATCATTCCGATGTATCTGCGCCTGGCAGGCGAAGGAGCAAAGATACTCGCCTTCCGGACCGACACCGATTACTGGCGCGACCTTGGGACGGCGAAGAGTCTGCAACAGGCAGCAGAGGACATCGAGCGGAAGCTGATTGAAACGTAGGGCGCAGAGAGCTGGGCAATTTCCAGCGCAGTGCAAAGCGCGTAGACTGGTGATATGTCACAACAAAGTGAAGAGCGCAACCGCCAGAAGTTCGCCGAGAAGATGCGCCAGAAGAGCCTGACCGCCAGAAACGCAAAGCTGGCTGCGAAAAAAACTCCTGGGGCAGCAGTTCCGTCCGCCGACGCGGATGGCAACAAGAAAATCTAATTAGCTTTCTACCCGGAACGGCTCTGAGCTAGTCGCAGAGCGTCTCATAGCCGCGACGAGCAGCTCTCAGATTTTTATCTTCCGCAATAGTGCGCGCACGGTACAATCTCCCGGTGCGAGCCGCCGCCATAGTCCATTCGTGCGTGAAATCGAACGTTGTGGAACCCTTCTGCAACGGGCGCGTCACTGTGTTCCGCGGCAGTACGCTGGAACCCTACGACCTGCCCGATGTGGTTATGGTCTTTGGCGGCGACGGCTCGGTACATCGCGTACTCTCCTCGCTGGCTTACACGCAGACTCCACTGCTCGTGGTTCCCACCGGCAGCGCCAATGATTTTGCGCGCTGTCTTGGCATTCCCAATCAGAGAGAGGCTTTGCGCGCCTGGCACCGCTACCTCGACCGAGGTGACAATGTCCGTACCATCGACTTGGGGACGGTTCACCCCATGGCCGACCTCGCGCCCAGCAATTCTGATCCTCCTGATTCCAAAACCCTTACCGATGAGGGCCGCGTCGCTCGGCCCGCGAGTCCGCTTGGCCCGGTGCTCACGCGCCATCCTCTTCTGCACGCGGAAGAAAGCTCCGAACAGCAGCGCACGATCTACTTCAGTGGAATCGCCGGACTCGGTATCGATGCTGAGACCAATTGGCGCGCCAACCGCATGCCCGGCTGGTTGCGCCGTCGCGGAGGCTACGTGCTCGCTGCGCTCAGAGCTTTGGTCGCCTATCGTCCGCCCGCCGTGCGTCTGCACAGCTACGACGCCTGCGGCCAGGAGACCTGCCTGGACGGCCCCGTGCTGCTCGCCGCGGTCGGCAACGCTCCTGAGTACGGAAGCGGCATGAGGATGCTTCCGCAGGCAAGACTGGACGACGGGCAGCTTGATCTCTGTTTCGTTCCCGCCATGCCTAAGAGCTTGGTTTTGCTCAACTTCTATCGCATCTACTCCGGAACCCACCTCGAGGTGTCCCGGGTGCGTTATTTCCGAACCAGCCAAGTTTTTCTGGAGAGCGATCCGCCCATTCCAATTTATGCGGATGGTGAGTACGTTTGCCAGACTCCGGCCGAGATTTCGGCCTCGCCCAAGGCGCTACGGGTCATCGTTCCATAGAGTTCCCCAGCTCTGAGGTCGATTCCAGATTCTCTAATTTGCATGATGGCCGGTGCTCCTGCCTGGAGAACCACGCGTGCCGGTGTTTTTTGCAGCGGTTCCGCGTGCCGCCGATTTATACTCAGAGGTACGTTCATGTCCAGTCCCGAAATCAAACAATCGCAGCTCCAGACAGCCCCATCGGAACAGACGCACGATGTTCTGCCGACTCTGTTCGGGGATGGCTATGGGCTTTACGAAGTCCGTAAGGGTTCCTTCGTTGTCTCGTTCGTATTGAATACCGCAATCATTGCTCTGCTGATCTGGCTGGGAAGTTGGACCGCGTCTCATGCTCCGCAGATCAAGCAGGTGGTTGGCGATTCATTGGACATTAGCCCTTACATCATGCCGGCGGCCAAGGACGTTTCCGGCGGTGGCGGGGGCGGCGGCTCGCACGACCTGATTCCCGCATCCAAGGGCGCACTTCCCAAGCTTGCCAAGACCCAACTGGCACCGCCCACCGTTCTGCCCATGGAGCAGCCCAAATTACCCGTGATGCCCACCGTGGTTGTGCCTCCGGAGATGAAACTGCCGCAGGTTGGGCCGATGGGTGATCCGCTGGCAAAGCTTAGCGGTCCGCTCTCGAACGGTACCGGCATAGGCGGTGGAATCGGCTCGGGAAGCGGCGGTGGCGTGGGTTCGGGTTCAGGGCCCGGAGTTGGTCCCGGCCATGGTGGCGGCATCGGCGGCGGAGCTTACCATGTTGGCGGCGGAGTGAGCGCGCCTAAAATCCTCTACCGGATTGAGCCTGAGTTCAGCGAAGAGGCGCGCAAGAATAAGTGGCAGGGAGTGGTAGTTCTGCGCGTCATCATCGGCACCGACGGCAAGGCCCACAATATCAACGTGCAGCGCTCCCTCGGCATGGGACTCGACGAGAAGGCGGTGGAAGCCGTGCGACAGTGGCGCTTCGATCCCGGCCACAAAGACGGACAGCCCGTTCCCGTTGAAGTCAGCTTTGAAGTCAGCTTCCGTCTCTACTAGCTATATATCCTTCGGATTTAGCGATTAGAGCGAGCTTTCGCCGACCCTGTTGCCTGAATCCACCAGCACCCGCCTGCCCTCGATCCGATAGTTGCCTGCGGCCACCAGCGCAATTGCCTCGCTGTATGCTAGGTGCTCCTGGGCCAAGATGCGCTCAGCCAGTGTGTGCTCGTCGTCGGAGGGCAGCACGGGTACAACCTTTTGCAGCACAATCGCCCCGTGATCCAGGTGCTCGTCCACAAAGTGCACGGTGCAACCGCTGACGTGCACTCCATATTCCAGCGCTTGCTTCTGTGCCTCCAGTCCGGGAAAAGCGGGCAGTAGGGATGGATGAATGTTCAAGATTTTTCCGGGAAACTGCTGCACGAACCACGGCGAGAGGAGCCGCAGATATCCAGCCAGCACCACCAGTTCGACTCCGGCCTCGCGCAGAGCGGCGACTACGGCGCAATCGTACTCCTCGCGCTTGCGCCCCTTGCTGGGCAGTACCACGGTCTTTAAGCCGCGTGCCTCGGCGGCTGCAATTCCGCCCGCGTCCTCGCGATTGCTGATCACGATGGCGATCTCTGCCATGAGTTTGCCGCACGCGATGTTGTCGGCGATGGCGACAAAGTTGGAGCCACGTCCGGAGAGAAGTATGCCGAGTCGAGTCATTGCTATTCAGAATATAGCCCAGTGCCAGCGCCGCTCAAGGACGGGCCGCAATTTGTCCACCGTACCAAGGCATCGCAGGCGTGCGCGAATCAATCTACTTTCTGAGGAGGGCTTTCCCATGCCAAGTGGGTTGGACAGCGCGCTCCGCAAAGAACTGATTGCGGGCCTCAAGGGCGGCAACGCCCACGCCCGTTTTGAAGATGTTGTAGCGGATTTCCCTGCTCATCTCCAAGCCGAAAAAAGCGGACTACCCTACTCCGCATGGCAACTGCTGGAGCATATTCGCCTGGCGCAGAATGACATTCTGCGCTTCAGCAACAACCGTGACGGGAGCTACAAGGAGTTGAATTTTCCGGACGATTATTGGCCGAGGTCTGCCGCGCCACCCAGTGCCCATGCATGGGAGAAGTCAGTCGCATCCGTACTCGCTGATCGAAAAGCCATGGTTCAGCTAATTGGCGATCCGCACCACGACTTGGCCGCCGCGTTTCCCTGGGGAGAGGGCCAGAATCTGCTTCGCGAAGCTATCCTGGTGATCGACCACACTTCCTATCACGTGGGGGAGTTGCTGACCCTGCGCCGTCTGCTCGGGATTTGGCCGGTGCGCTGAAATCTTGCGAAGAAACATCGCGCCCGCACTCTGAACCCGACGACAGCGCCTTCAAAACAAAAATCGCGGACAGTCGCGCCCGCGATTCAGCTTCAAACTTTCTGCAATTAGGTGTACTGCACCTTGCGTTCGCCCTTCACGATTCGGCCGATGACGTATCCCTTTTCGCCAGCACGGTCCAGGATGGTCTGCACCTTCTTGAACTTCTTAGCCGGAACCACCAGGATCATGCCAATGCCCATATTGAAGGTCCGCATCATCTCGGATTGTTCAATGTTTCCAATCTTTTGCATGTGCTCAAAGATCGGCAATACCGGCCAGCTTCCTATCTCCACCAGCGCGCCCATCCCCTTGGGCAATACGCGGGGAAGGTTTTCGGTGATGCCACCGCCGGTGATGTGCGCCATGGCGCTGACTGCTTCCCCTTCGACGACGCGTCGCATGATCGGCCAGTAGCTTTTGTGCTGCTTCATCAACTCGGAGCCGACCTTGCCTTTCATCTCGTTCACATAAGTTTCCGGCGTATAGCCCGCCACGGAGAACATTAGCTTCCGGGCCAGCGAGTATCCGTTGGTATGCAGTCCGGTCGAAGGCAATCCCACCAGCACATCGCCCACCTGCACGTCCTTGCCGGTAAGGACCTTTTCGCGTTCCACCGCGCCCACGATGAAGCCCGCGAGATCGTATTCGCCATCGGGATAAAAGCCCGGCATCTCGGCGGTCTCGCCGCCGATCAGAGCGCAACCATTGTGTTTACAGGCCTCGGCGAGTCCACTGATCACCTTCTCGGCGATCTCCAGCTCCAGCCTGCCCACCGCCAGGTAGTCCATAAAAAAGAGCGGCGTGGCGCCCTGCACGGCAATGTCATTGACGCAGTGGTTCACCAAATCGCCGCCCACGGTGTGGTGCACGCCCATTTCAAAGGCAAGCTTCAGCTTGGTGCCCACGCCATCGACGCTGCTGACCAGTACCGGGTCAGTAAACTTTCTCTTATCCACTTGGAAAAGCCCGCCAAAGCCGCCGATCTCGCTGAGGACACACTTGTTGAAGGTACGGTGCGCCAGGTACTTGATGCGCTGCTTTGTGCGATTCGCCTGTTCGATGTCCACGCCTGCATCGGCGTAGGTCAGGCTCTTTTGTTCGATCTCTTCGGCCAAGGTAATCACGTCCGTGGAGGAATTATTTGAGGGATTCCGCGAATCAAGATTGTAGCATTCGCAGGGCTGCGTATGCGGTGACGAGCGCCCAATTCCACCCTTTCCCGCCAGTACAGCAACCATTAGGGGATTGCCCTTTGGTCCACATCCCCCGCATACTGGTGAGGTAAGTTCATGCTCTCAATACCGCGCCATACTGCGACACCGACTCATACATCATGGCCCTTCTGGATTGGATACTTGTTGCCTTTGGCGCCGCCGTAGCCCTGGCTGGAAGCTGGATTCAGCTCCACCCGGAGCGCGTTGTTCACAATCTGGCCGGGACGCGCCAGAATCCGGACAATCAACTCGACCCCGCCGCACTCTCGCAGATTCGCCTGCTCGGTGCCTGCTTCCTCTGCATGGGAGCCTTTTTTGCCCTCCAGATGACGATCGACCTCACGCGGCTCCCTTGGTGGATCGGAACTCTCAGTGGCCTTGTCGCGGCAATCGCCGCTGTCACTGGAATCCATCTCCGAATTCGCAGCCAGCGAGGTCAAGGCCGCCGCTCCATTCAGCAACCCCCTCTGCCCCGCAAAGCGCTCGAACTCCGATAACCCGGTGCACACGTTGATTCCTCACGCTTGTTCCACGTTATTGAATTTGCACCGGTTTGAATCCGAGCCCGCGAACGGCCTGCAATTTTCGTGCGCCTGCGGTACTGGCCGGTGTAGGATTCTCGGCAACCAAGCGGTTTGAAAGGTGAGCCTGTATGAGCCCGACCGGTAAGCTCCCGATTTCCAATGTCAGTCCTGCGCATGATGTCTTGAGAGCGGACCGTCATCCACTTGACCCCATTTTCAAGCCCACGAGCGTAGCTTTGGCGGGAGCCACCGAGCGTGCCGGTTCGGTGGGCCGCACCGTGCTCTGGAACCTGCTCAGCAGCCCCTTCGGCGGCACCATCTATCCGGTCAATCCCAAGCGCACCAATATCCTCGGAATTCGTGCCTACGCCTCGGTGCAATCGCTGCCGGAAATTCCTGACCTCGTCATCGTATGTACTCCTGCCGAGGGAGTTCCCAACTTGCTCCGCGAGTGCGTTGAAATCGGCGTTCCCGCCGCCATCGTCATCTCTGCCGGCTTCAAAGAAACCGGTGAGCACGGCCAGCAACTGGAAGCTGAGATCATGCAGGCCATCCGGGGCCGCATGCGAATCATCGGCCCCAACTGTCTCGGGGTGATGAACCCGATCCTCGGCCTCAATGCGACCTTTGCCAACACCATGGCCCGCCCCGGCAACGTGGCCTTTATCAGCCAGAGCGGTGCCCTGTGTACGGCGGTGCTCGACTGGTCGATGAGTGAAGACGTAGGTTTCAGCAGCTTCGTCTCCATCGGCTCCATGCTGGATGTGAACTGGGGCGACCTCATCGACTACTTCGGCAACGACCCGCGCACGCATTCCATCGTCATCTACATGGAATCCATCGGCGACGCGCGTTCGTTCCTATCGGCCGCGCGCGAGGTCTCGCTGACCAAGCCCATCATCGTCATCAAGGCTGGCCGCACCGCTGCCGCTGCCAAAGCGGCCGCCTCACACACCGGCTCGCTCACCGGCTCCGATGCGGTTCTCGAAGCAGCCTTCCGCCGCGTCGGAGTCCTCCGCGTCAGTTCGATTGCGGAAATCTTCTACATGACCGAGGTGCTCTCCAAACAGCCGCGCCCCAAGGGCAACCACCTCTGCATCCTCACCAACGCCGGAGGCCCAGGCGTGCTGGCCACCGACGCGCTTATCCAGGGCGGAGGCGAACTCGCCGAGCTATCGCAGGAAACCATGAGCGGCTTCAACGCCATTCTCCCTGCCGCATGGAGCCACAACAATCCGGTGGACATCCTTGGCGACGCCGAGCCTGAACGCTACGCCAAGTCTCTTGAGATCGCCTCGAAAGACGCCAGCATCGACGGTATGCTGGTGATCATGACGCCGCAGGCGATGACCAATCCCACGCTCATCGCCGAGCAACTCAAGCCCTACGCCAGAGGACTCGGAAAACCGGTGCTCGCCAGTTGGATGGGTGGTGAATCGGTTGCCAACGGTGAAGCCATTCTCAACAAGGCGGGAATCCCCAGCTTCTACTACCCCGATACCGCCGCGCAAGCCTTCAACTACATGTGGCGCTACGCCTACAACCTGCGCGGACTGTACGAGACGCCTTCGCCCAATGCCGCTGCGTTCCAACCCAACCGCGCCCGAGCCTCGGAAATTCTCTCCTCCGTACGCAACAGCGGACGTACCATCCTCACCGAGTACGAATCGAAAAAGCTGCTGGAGGCCTATGGCATCCCTAGCGTCCCTACGGAGATCGCCGAAAGCGAATTCGATGCTGTGGCAGCCGCCGCCATCATCGGATACCCGGTGGTCCTCAAGTTGCACTCATTCACCATCACCCACAAGACCGACGTAGGCGGAGTCATTCTCAACATTCCCGATGCCGCCAGCGTTCGCCAAGCCTTCGGGCAAATCCGCAATAACGTGGAAACTAAGGCCGGACCAGGCCACTTCCAGGGAGTTACGGTGCAGCCGTTCGCCAAGCAGGAGGGTTACGAGTTGATCCTCGGCTCCTCGATCGATCCGCAGTTCGGTCCCGTGCTCCTGTTCGGCACCGGAGGCCAACTGGTGGAAGTCTTTGAGGATCGCTCCCTGGCACTGCCGCCGCTCAATAGCACGCTCGCCCGGCGCATGATGGAACAAACCCGCATCTACAAAGCGCTGAAGGGCGTGCGCGGAAGAAAGTCGGTCGACATGGCGGAACTCGAAGAGCTGATGGTTCGCTTCAGCGATCTGGTCATCGAAAACCCGGCGATCAAGGAAATCGACATCAACCCTGTCCTCGCCTCCGCTGAACGCCTCCTGGCGCTCGATGCCCGCGTGGTCGTTCACGACCAGAGCGTGCCCGAGAGTCAGCTTCCGCGCTCTGCAATCCGTCCCTATCCGGTGCAGTATATTGCCGGCTGGACGATGAAGGATGGCGAGCAAGTCATGATCCGCCCCATCCGTCCCGAGGATGAGCCGGTGATGGTTGAGTTCCACAAGAAACTCAGCGAACGCAGCGTGTACCTGCGCTACTTTCAGCCCTTGAAGCTAACCCAGCGCACCGCCCACGAGCGCCTCACCCGCATCTGCTTCCTCGATTACGATCGCGAAATGGCTTTGGTGGTGGAGCGCAAGCACCCCGATGGCACGCCTGACATCATCGCCGTGGGCCGCCTCAGCAAAATCCACGGCCGGCCCGAGGCGGAACTGGCCGCCCTGGTGCAGGATGAATTCCAAGGCAAGGGGATCGGCACCGAACTCTACCACCGCCTGATTCAGGTAGCCCGCGACGAGCACTTGCATACGGTTCACTCCAACATGCTCGGCGAGAACAAAGAGATGCAACAGCTCTGCAAGAAGTTGGGATTCAAACTTAGCACCCCCGACCTCGAGGACAACCTCGTCCTGGCTGAACTTACGCTGTAGTGGTCCAAAGGGAAGTGCGCGCAATCCAGTGTGCTCTTCCCGGTGCTTCGCGTTATGCTGGTTGCCGAACCAGTGTTCCCGGGCAGCTCTCCATGAGAACTTTTCGCGCCGCGTTCTTCGTCGTGCTTCTTCTCGCGTCCTCGCTGCGAGCGCAGCCCGCGCCCCCGCATCGCACCCGCGTGGCGCTGGCGCTTTCCGGCGGCGGCAGCCTCGGCCTCGCCCACATCGGAGTTCTGCAATATTTCGAGGAGCATCACATTCCGGTGGATGCCATCGCCGGGACCAGCATCGGCGGCATCGTTGGCGGTCTCTACGCCACCGGTCATAGCCCCGCCGAGATCGAAGCATCCTTCGCCGAAGCCGGTTGGGAAAACCTACTGCGCTTCCAGCCGCGCTACCAGGATCTTCCCATCGATGCCAGGCAGGATCGCGTTCACTTTCCCGGCGACTACGTCCTTCGACTTGGGCATGGGCTTTCGCTCCCTGCCGGAATCAGCACGGCTGAGCCGCTCGATCTGTTTCTCTCCCGCCAGGTTCTTGCCTACTCTACGGTGGAGGACTTCGCTCAGCTCCCTACTCCGTTCCGTTGCGTCGCCACCCAGCTTGAAACCGGCGAGCCCTTCGTCTTGCGCCACGGCAATCTCGCCCGCGCGATGCGCGCCACTATGTCGGTGCCTGGAATCTTCACGCCGGTCGAGTGGGACGGCCACGTCCTGGTCGATGGCGGCCTAGTGGACAATCTCCCCACCGATGTCGCCCGCGAGATGGGCGCTGACGTTGTCATTGCCGTTCACTTCAGCACGCCTGTTCCGCCCAAGAGCCAGCTTCAGTCTCTTCCCAATGTTCTGACCCAGGCTGTCTCAGTTGCCGTCTCGGTCACCGAGCGCGAGAATCTGCGCAACGCCGACCTGGTCCTCGCACCCTCGCTGCTGGGCATCGGCGGTACCGACTACACTCACGCCCGCGAACTCATCGAACGAGGCTACCAGGCCGCCGCGCAGAAGCAACGCTTCCTCGCCACGCTCGCCCTGGACGACACCGACTGGGCCGCCTATCTGGCCGAGCGCCGCAGCCGTATGAAGCCGCCCCCACCGCCCGCCGCCCGCCTGATCGTCCGCTCCACGGACGCGTCGCTGGCCCAATACGCGCAAGCCGAGTTCGACCAGGCCGACGGCCCCTTGTCGCTTCCCTACATCGAGCATGAGCTCTCCACGCTGGTTGTCTCCTCTGCCTTGCCCGGCGCGTTCTATCGCCTCTCGCCCGCGGCGGATTCCCACGCACAGGACCTTTCTGCGCAGCCTCAGGCACTCATGGCGGAGCTTGATCCGCGCTCCAGCAGCCAGCTTTTTGTCCGTCCCTCGCTGGAGCTTGCCGTCGCTAACGGCGAACCGACGCGCGGAGCTCTTCGCGGCTTCGCCACATACCTTCCGCAGGATGCCTATCGCGCCCGCTACCGCCTGCAATTTTCTATCGGCTACAGCCCGCAGCTTGCCGCCAAATATGATCACCCCATCGGCGCCAGCCAGTGGTTCTGGTCTCCTACGCTCAATCTCCTGCGCCAGAACAGCGCTACCTACAGTGGCAGCCAGCACTTCACCCATTGGCAGGATATTTACTCCACCGCACTCGATTTAGGTTATGGATTAGGACAGCGTCTACGTCTCCGTGGCGGGGTTGAAGCAGGATATGAGCAGCTCTCGGCCATCCAGTTCCCGGGCGCACTGCCGACCGGAGATGGCGCTTTCATTTCCCCCCGGGTGCAGACTGATTGGAACAGCCTCGACGATCCGTCCCTGCCCACCCACGGCACACTATTTGCGGGCTCCATCGCTGCGCGCTACCGCCGCTCTGACGGCCGCACCGTTCCGCTCGCACAAAGCTCCATCGAGCAGCATTTTCAACTGCTCGCGGGCACCGTCACCGCTTCGCTCAGCGCGGCTACCAGCTTCGGAACGCCGCTCAACTACTTCGACCTATTTCCACTCGGAGGCCCCACCACTCTCCGCGCCTTCCGTTATCAGCAGTTCCATGCCTCGTCCTACGCCTTGGCTGGCCTTGCCTACCGCAAGCCTTTCCTTGCAATAAAGATCTTGGGAGAGCGGCCACAGCTGGGCCTGTGGTATGAAGCAGCCGGGCTCACCCAGCCATTGCAGAGCTGGCAGAGCACCCAGTGCGGCTCGCTGGGCGTGTTGCTCAACTCCCCGCTCGGGGTTGTCACCTTCGCGCTGGGCCGAACCAGCGATCACCAGACCCGCGCCTGGATCAACGTTGGCCGTCCCTGACCAAACCAGCTTGCGCGGACCGGTATCGAGAGTTTGCTGACGGAAGAACCGCCGGGGCGATTCCTCGTCACACGCGCTTGCCCCGGCACTTCACGGCACGATTTCTGCCTTAGCGCTTTTTGCCTGTACCTCTCGTCAGCCGCGCGGCTTTCCGTGCGTCATCTTTGTGCTCACGGTTGTGACGCTGCACCGCCTTGGCAATCTCCTCGGCGGAGAGCTTGCTGTGATTCTCAAAATGAAGTACATCGCTCGATACATCGAAGGTTTTTCCGCTGTTTTCCATAAGCTCCTCCTTGGCAGACTTGTATGGAGCTGCACGGCTATCGGGTAGGAACGTGGTCATCCCGCAGTAGCCGGATTCAGTGGTATGGAATCCAAGACGGGTCAGGAGGAGCCTGAGGCGCTCAGAGTCACGGCCACTGAGCAGCATCGATTGCTACTACGATAATCCCTTTTTGTCCGGAGAGAGCGAGAATTCGTGGGGATCGTCTCGGTTACGGGCGAAACCAGAACACGCGCCAACGCGAGGTGAAACTCGGAGGTGGTTAAAAAACTAAAGCGAAATGTCGCTTTCTTCCTCATCCCGGCAGATCCATGCTGCTTTTGCCCATACCAAGGCCACAGCCAGCACGCCCGCGCTTGTATCCAGGGCTACATCGCGCCAGGTGCCTGTGCGGCTCGGAATGCTCATCTGATGCAACTCATCGGCTGCCGCTACCAGAAAGGTGCATAGCACCGCCAGCCCGGCCCATTCCGGCCGCCACCAGATACGCCGCACCTTCATCCGGCCTTTTAAGGAGCTTACGTAATCGTGCTGCATCCAGTAGGTACCGCGCAGCAGCATCAGCCAGGAAAAGCACAGCAACCCATAGCCCACCATATGTCCGGCCTTGCGCAGCACCAGGTTCAGCAGGTCCAGTTGCCACCCAACCAGGTGTACTCCGGCCCACAGCAATAAATGCCGCAGATGTTCGCCGGTGTGCGCTCCTGACATCATGTCCGTGGATTCCATTGCGATCAGCGTCAGCATTACCAGCAGCGGCAGCCAGTAGTGCCAGAACAGCTCTCGTGAGTGCTTCAATCGTCCTCGCTCATTCCTGTGGAAGCGCTCCGCCCACCGCGCTGTTTTTTACTTCCAATGATTCTCACAGACACGAACAGGAGCCAGCGCTCCTGCTCTACGGGTCCTGCCGCGCCTTCCTACTCCACGCGGTAGTTCGGGGCTTCGCGCGTAATCGTAACGTCGTGGACGTGGCTTTCCTTCAAGCCAGCGCCGCTGATGCGGATGAAGCGTGCCTTCTGCTGCATCTCTTCAATCGATTTGCAGCCCACGTAGCCCATGCCGCTGCGCAGTCCGCCCACCAGTTGATGAATCATCATCGCGACCGTGCCCCGGTAGGGAACGCGTCCTTCAATGCCTTCGGGAACCAGCTTTCCCAGCCGGTTGCCTTCATCTATGCCTGAGTCCAGCCGGCCATGCGATTCCGCCGGATCGTCCAAGCTCTGGAAGTAGCGTTCGCTGGAGCCCTGTGCCATTGCTCCCAGGGAGCCCATGCCGCGATATGCCTTGAAGGTGCGGCCCTGGTACAGAATGGTCTCGCCCGGACTCTCCTCGGTTCCCGCCAGCAGGGAGCCGACCATCACCACGCTTGCCCCTGCCGCAATCGCCTTTGAGATATCGCCCGAATACTTCACGCCGCCGTCGGCGATGATCGGTACCCCTGCCTCGCGAGCCGCCCGCGCCGCCTCGGCGATCGCTGTAATCTGCGGAACGCCCGCGCCAGTCACAATGCGCGTGGTGCAGATCGATCCTGGCCCAATGCCCACCTTCACACCGTCAGCGCCACGCAGAATCAACTCCGCTGTACCCTCATAAGTAGCAACATTTCCGGCCAGCAGGTTGGTATTGGGCAGCGCGTGTTTGATTGTCCGGATGGCGTCCATCACCCGCGTCGAGTGGCCATGCGCGCTGTCGATAGCCAGCACATCGCACTTCAACCGAACCATCTCCTGCGCCCGCTCCAGAAAATCGCCGGTGGCCCCAATCGCTGCGCCCACCCGCAAACGTCCCTGCTCGTCCTTGGCTGCGCCCGGATACCTCAGCTTCTTCTGGATATCCTTGACTGTGATCAACCCTTTCAACTCATAGTTGTCATCCACCACCAGCAGTTTCTCTACCCGGTGCTGGTGCAGAATCAGCTCAGCCTGCTCCAGAGTGGTACCCACTGGAACCGTGATCAGATTCTCCTTGGTCATGATCTGCTCGATAGGAATGTCGGTACGCGTTTCAAATCGCAGATCGCGATTGGTCAGGATTCCAACCAGTTTCTTGCCCTTTACCACCGGCACGCCGCTGATGCGGTAGCGTCGCATCAAGTCCAGCGCATCGCTGATTTTGCGCTCCGGTTCAATCGTGATCGGATCCACGATCATGCCGCTCTCCGAGCGCTTCACCTTATCAATCTCGCCTGCCTGCTGCTCAATCGTCAGATTCCGGTGCACAATCCCCAGCCCGCCTTGCTGCGCCAGTGCAATTGCCATTCGTGATTCGGTCACCGTATCCATCGCGGCGCTGATGACTGGAATATTTAAGCGAATGTTGCGGGTTAACTGAACCTGGGTATTGGCTTCGGATGGAACGATGTCTGATTTGGCTGGCAACAGCAGCACGTCGTCGAAGGTCAGTGCCTCTGGAACCGGAAAATTAATCATTGCGCTTGTCCAAAAGGAAGGTCATAAAGCATTGTATGAACTCAGCCCTACTCATGCAAACCCACGTGGGACCGGCACCTCTTTACCCACTCGCACCGGCAAATTTATGACTCCCATAAAAACTTCCGATTTCCCATCTCAACCACTCTGGTGCATTCTCATTCAACCAGCATTGCCACGAGACTTTGTTGCACGGGGCCTTCACGCCACGGGCAGCTAAGTGTTCCTCCTTGGCCGGGGACGCGGTGACGGCCGCATGCCCCGGCCTATTTTTTTAAGAAGAGGAGGATTGGCTTCTGCTTCCGGCGTGAAAATCCAATGGATGTTCTACTTTTGCGCGGCGCCTACCGAGTGCCCGTGGTGTTGGTCTGAGCGTCCCTGCCGTGGGTGGGATCCTTATGGAACAGCTTCCTGGAGATGTCTGGCCAGAACTCCTGAAAGATAGAGCCGATCCCTCCCTCAGCGGTCTGAATCATGCCGTTGGAGATCGTGAGGCCCACACCCGAATTGTTGCCCGGATAGTAAACGTTTGAAAGCGCTCCGGAAGCTACATTTCCCAGCACATTGGAGTAATTCGGCTCCCATTTGCCGGTGTTGTCGTGCTTGCAAATGAAGTTCGTAGCTAAGGCGTAGAGCAGTCGGTGGGATACGCTTCCACGGCCCAGGCGAAAATAGCGCGGATCCTGGTGCAGCAGCGCGGGCAAAATGCCGTTGCCGATCATCGTGCCATTAAAGGTGTCCAGATAGGCTACTCCCGCCCGTTCAAAATAGCCGCGGGGTCCCCACGGAAAGCCGGAAAGGTCGTTCAGGCCCTCATGATACCCGGCAACCAGAAAGGCCGTGGCAAAGGTCACTGGATCGACGGTGGTGCGGAGAGCGAGGCGCATCTTCTGCCACCCGGTCAGCGAGACGGCGTCACTGCGATAGCTGACATTGAAGGACGGCAGAACACCCAGCACCCTCTGGTGTTCCTGCTCCTTTAACTGTTCCTCCGCTTTTTCGTGCTGATCCTTTTCCTGTCCGGACTGCTGGACGACGATCGGCTGAACTGGATCCGCCGGAGAAGGGTCTCCCGAAGCGCTTGCCGCGCTTTGGGACGCGTTCTGCGCCTTCTCTCCGGGTGCATCCTGGGTCGTGTTCTGGGCTATTTCCTGCTCATCCACGGCGACCCTCGACCAGTTGACAGTGGCCATTTCTGCCGCAGCCGTGTTATGCCGGTGCGGAACCGGCGCGTTAGTACCCGCGGCCCTCAGGGGCACGGTAATTGCAATCGCCGCCGTAATCAGCAGCCAAATACGTACAGTTTTCACAAGTAAAGCTCCCTTGAGCCGACACACCACCGCGGGAAGGCTAGTTCATTCTATCGCGTAAGCTCACCGTCGCCGAGCACCTTCAAGGTGCTACTCTGAATCTTTTCTCTCGCTGCGGCTATCAAATCTTCGGAATCGGTTGAACTCCAAGACGCGCTTTGCGGCAGGCTTCAATCGCCAAATGACAACCCATCCTTGGTTGTATTCCCTGACGCACCAGCGCTATACTGTTTGGTGTTTGCTGTGGAAGCGTTTCCGCCCGCGTTCTTGGGTCGAGCCTGGGTGAGAGCAGCGGCGGGCGTTGTGGTCCGCGTTTCTGATTCACTCCCCTGTCCATTTGCGTCTTTGGCGAAGGCAGGCAGCCGCCAGGCCTGTTGGGGGAGCTACGGTCGTTACCGCGTTGAGGACAAGCGGCATTGGGGGTTGCGGAGTTCTGAGTTAAGCATGGCATTTGCGCTCGATAAAGTTCGTGAGATTGCCGAGAGAGTTGCTCAATCCAGTGGTTTGATCCTCTGGGATATTGAGCTCAAAGGGAGCGGTGCAAGCCGCACTCTGCGCATCTATATTGACAAGCCCGAAGGCGTGAGCCACGAAGACTGTTCGACATACAGCCGTGAGGTTGCAACGATTTTCGATGTTGAGGAAGCTGTTCCCGGTGGGGCTTATCTACTGGAGATTTCCTCTCCCGGACTCGACCGCAAGCTCTTTAAGCCGGAGCATTTCACGCAGTTTGCCGGCAGCCTCGTCAAGTTCAGTACACGCGACCTGGTCAACGGCAACCGCCACTTCGAGGGCCGTCTCGTTAGCTTTTCCGAGGGCCAGCTCACGGTTGATCTCGATCAGGTAGCCAGCCGCAAAAAGGCCAAAACGCAGGGAACGGGCGTCATTGTGGTGCCATTCTCAAATGTCGAGAAGGCCAGCTTGGTACCTGAGTTCTAGATCCGTCAAGTTCAAATTAGCGCGGCTTCGCGCCGCGTGCAACATCCAGCAAGCGGTTCCGGCGCGAGCACGGCGCAGCAAAGAAATCCAATCGGGGCGCGTGCCCCGCATACGTGAAGGTGGCAGGGAATATGGCAAGTGAACTTTATAACGTGATCGACGCGTTGAGCCGCGAGAAGGGGATAAATCCCGACATCGTCGTCGCCGCCGTTGAAGACGCCATCGTCGTCGCCACGCGCAAGTTCTACAAGACGCAGGAAAGCCTGCGCGCCGTCCTCGATCGTGAAACCGGCGCAATCCATGCTTACTCCGTCAAGGAAATTCTCCCCAGCGAGGATGACATCGAGGATCCCCAGATTCAGATCTCGCTCGAAGAGGCGCTCAAGATCAGCGAAGACGCCGTCGTCGGCGGTGAACTGCTGCAGGAGAAGTCCATTGAAGGACTCGGCCGCATCGCCGCCCAACTGGCCAAGCAGGTCATCTTCCAGAAAGTGCGGGAGGCTGAACGCGACACCGTCTTCAATGAGTATCATGGCCGTGTCAACGAGGTTGTCAACGCCACCGTCAAACGCATTGAGGGTCCGGATTACATCTTCGATCTCGGCAAGGCGGAAGCTCGCATGCCGCGCAAGGAACAGTCCAAGCTGGAATCTTTCGCGGTCGGCGAACGGGTTCGCGTCGTCATCACCCGGGTCGAGAGAGCCAGCAAGGGGCCTGGCGTCATTGTCTCGCGCGCTGCTCCGGAGCTGGTTTCCAACCTCTTCCAGACCGAGGTTCCCGAGATTTATGACAACACCGTCGTCATCCGTGCCATCGCCCGTGAAGCTGGCGAGCGCACCAAAATCGCCGTCATGTCGCGCGATAAGGATGTGGATGCCGTGGGTGCCTGCGTTGGCATGAAGGGAATGCGCGTGCAGTCGATCATCCGTGAACTGCGCGGCGAAAAAATTGACATCATCGAGTATCACGAAGATGCCGTCACCTTTGCGGAAAAAGCGCTCCAGCCCGCTAAGGTTTCCCGTGTCTCTATCGTGGATAGCCACGACAAGCATCTTGAAGTCATCGTCGATGACACCCAACTCTCGCTTGCCATCGGCAAGAAGGGTCAGAATGTCCGCCTCGCCGCCAAGCTCCTCGGCTGGAAGATCGATATCAAGAGCGAAGAGGAGAAGCGTCAGGAGGTCGAGCAGCAGATGAATTCGCTGGTCGGCAACTCTGCCACGTCGCTGGAGAACATTGCTGCCGAACTCGGCGACCCGGTCTTGGAAAAGCTGTCCGATGCCGGCATCACCAGTGTCGAATCGCTCGCCGACATGACTCCCGAAGAGCTGGAGGCCATTCCCGGTATCGGCCCCGAGACGGTCGAAAGAATTTCCGTCGCGGTCAACAATTACTTCTCCACCCTCGAGTCGGCCGAGCAGGTTGCGTCCGCCGAGAACGTCGACCCTGAGTATGCGTCCGATCCGTTGCTGGCTGCCGACGCTAGTTTGGTTTCGGAAGCCGCACCATCGGAAGGGCCAGCCGAGGAACAGTCCGGCGAGCCCGCCGAAGCCGCACAAGATTCCGGCGAAACTGCCAGCAATGAAGTCGAAAATGCTCCGGCCACAGGTGAGGATGAAGTCCATACCCACGGAGAGCATCCGGGCGAGCAAGACATCGACCCGGCGAACAAATAACACGCGGGGGCTGGCCTTACGGCTACGCCCGCACCAGCTTCTTTTCGGAAGCCAGTTTCTGGGCCGCCTCGGCGAATGCCCAGGCAAACGCAGCATGGACGTCTTCGAATCGAAGACCTCTCCAGTAGAGCAGTACCGCGCGTAGCGCAGCCACACCGGTCCGGGCAGGTGGATACGGTTCAGGCATAAGGAAATGAACGGCGGATGAAGATTCGAATTAACGATCTGGCTCGCGAGCTGGAAGTAAAAAGCAAACAGATCCTCGACGTGCTTATCAAGGTCGGTGTCACGGAGAAGAAGACTCACTCCAGCTCTGTCGAAGCCGATGAAGCCGAGAAGGTACGCAAATATTTCCATGAGACCAGCGGTGCTGCGCCCAACCGCCACCGCGCCGGCGGCGAAGAGTTCCGCCCGAAAATCGATCTCTCGAAGATCTCCAAACCCGGCGATGCGCTCAAGGCCATTCTGGCGCGCAAGGAACCGCCCGTGGAAACGGTCGCGCCTCCACCTCCGCCGCCGCCCGCGCCGCCCAAGGCGATTGTCAACAAGCCCAGTGCACCCCGGCCACCGGCTCCCGTCGTTCCCGAGCGCACACCGCGCTTGGTCACGCCGCAGTCGGTCGCGATGCGCTCTCAGGTCTCTACCGTTGAGATGCCCAAGCCTCCGGCTGCGGCCGTGCCGCCGCCTCCCGCACCAGCTGCAGAGGTTGCCGCACCGCCCGCGCCAGCTGCACCGCCTCCGCCTCCTGTCGAGGCCCCGGCGGCTGCCGCGCCGCCGGAAAGTGTCGCGCCCGAGACTCCGGTGGCTGCCGAGCCCGCTGCTGTGCCGGTTGAGGCTGTCAGCGCCGCGCCCGTAGCCGAGGCGCCAGCCCCTGTTGCTCCGGCTACGGAAGCAGAACCCGCCGCAGCTGCCGCGCCTCCCGCAGCTGCGCCTGCCAAACCTGCCGCCCACAAGCCGCCGCAAGCCGGTTCTGCCCGGCCACCGTCGCCAGGCCAACCGCCGGCGCCGCCGGCCCGCCGCATGATTGTGCCGCAGACTGGTCCGCGTCCGGTTTATACCGCGCCGCCGCCACCACCGCCGCGCGCGCCACAACCACCCCCGGTGGGTAATCGCACGGGCCTACCCGTACGTGGGCAGCCGATCTTCCAGCGTCCTCGTCCCGGACAACCGTCAGGTCCTGCCGGTGCACCTGGAGCGCCTGGCTCGCGTCCGCCGATGCGTGCTGGCGAGCGTCGCCCCATGCACCCCACTCGCACAGCTCCTACTCCCGGCGGACGTCCTCCCATGGGTGGACGTCCTGGCATGGGCCCGCGTCCTGGTGGACCGCCCCGTCCGGGTGGTCTGCTTGGTGCCGCCCCCGGTGCGCCGCCTCCCGGAGCCGCACCGCGTCCTGGCGCCCGCATAGGTGCTCCTGCCCGCCGTCCTGGCCAGCGTTATCAGGGTCCACGCGGCAAGCAGGAAGGACCGATGAAGGGTTTCACGCCGCCGCCGCGGCTGTCGCTCAGCAATGAGCCCATGCCGATCACGCGTGCCATCACAATCTCGGAAGGTGTCAGCGTCAAGGACCTTGCCGAAAAGCTCGACATCCGCGCCAAGGATCTGATTGCGCGCCTGCTCGCTCGTGGCGTCTTCGCCACCATCAACCAGACGCTCAGCGAAGACCTCGCCCGCGACATGGCCCGCCACTTTGGAGCCGAGAGCTCGGTCATCAGCTTTGAGGATCAGATTCAGCAGGACTATGATGCGCAGGCCATTGAGCAGGAAAACGAAGCGGTCTTTAACACCGTCACCCGTCCCCCTGTGGTCACCATCATGGGCCACGTCGATCACGGCAAAACCAGCCTGCTTGATGCCATTCGCTCCACCAGCGTAGCCGAGGGCGAAGCCGGAGGCATTACCCAGCACATTGGCGCCTACAAGGTGAAGATCACCGACACCAACTCGCCTGCCTTTGGGCGCGAGATTGTCTTCCTTGACACCCCGGGCCACGAGGCCTTTACCCGCATGCGTGCCCGCGGCGCCAAGGTCACCGACATCGTTATTCTCGTCGTTGCCGCCGATGACGGAGTCATGCCTCAGACCATTGAGGCCATCGACCACGCCAAAGCCGCCAAGGTACCGCTCATCATCGCGGTCAACAAAATCGATAAACCGGATGCCCAGCCGGATCGCGTCAAAAAGCAACTGGCTGATCGTGGACTGCTGCCCGAAGACTGGGGCGGGGACACAATCTATGTCGATGTTTCGGCGAAGAAGCACACCAATCTCAACCAGCTCATGGAGATGATCTGCCTCGTCGCGGACATGAAGGAGCTCAAGGCGACGCCCGAACGCCTGGCCTCCGGTACGGTGCTGGAAGCCAAACTTGATCGTGGACGCGGCCCTGTTGCCACCGTCCTCATCGACAATGGAACCCTGCACGCGGGTGAAAACTTCGTGGTCGGCAACATCTTCGGCAAGGTTCGCGCCATGTTTGACGACCGTGGCCGCACGCTTGAGGAAGCTGGCCCCTCCACTCCGGTGGAGATTCTCGGACTCGAAGGTCTGCCGCAGGCGGGTGATCAGTTTGTGGTTGTGGCTGAGCGTGAAAAGGCCCGCGAAATCGCCGACTACCGCGAAGCCAAGGCCCGCGAAGCGATCCTCGCCAAGACCGCCCGTGTCTCGCTCGAAGGCCTCGCCCAGCAGATTAAAAACGAGGGCACCAAGCAACTCGACATCATCCTCAAGGGTGATGTTCAGGGCTCGGTCGAAGTTATCAACGATCTGCTCACCAAGCTCTCTAACGAGCAGGTGCGCATCAAGGTGCTGCGTTACTCGGTCGGTGCCATCACCGAGAGCGATGTCCTGCTGGCGGCTGCCTCGAATGCCATCATCATTGGCTTCAACGTCCGCCCTGAGCGTAAAGCCCAGGAGATGGCGGAGCAGGAGAAGGTCGATATCCGTCTCCACTCCATCATCTACGAGTTGCAGGACGAGATGAAGAAGGCCATGACCGGACTGCTCGAACCAACCATCAAGGAATCCTACCTGGGACGCGCCGAAGTCAAAGACACCTTCCGCATCCCCAAGGTCGGCACCATTGCTGGTTGCCAGGTTCTCGACGGCCTCATCAAGCGCGACTCGGAAGTGCGTCTGCTCCGCGACAACGCCGTGGTCTTTACGGGCAAGATATCTTCGCTCAAGCGCTTCAAGGACGACGCCAGCGAGGTCCGCAACGGAATGGAGTGCGGCATCGGCATTCACAACTACAACGACGTCAAAAAGGGCGATGTCATCGAGGCCTTCCTCACCGAGAAGGTTGCGACCCAACTGATCTAGCTTTAGCCTTACGGAGTGCCGGCCAGCCCATGCGCGTGGCCGGCATTTTTGCGTTCACACCGAGCTTGCGATCTCCGGCCAATCCAACTTGCAGGACATTACATTTTTTTCGATTGCCAACCGCGTTCAGGTGTATATTTCCACATTCAGCGACTCTGGACGATTCACGTCATAGCGCGCTGGCGGTGAGCCGTATTCAAGAATGATGCACGTTCGCGCGTTCGCCTTACGAGTTTTGTACTGGGAAGTTGGAGCTTAATCGGTCAAAGCGGGAATCATTCGCGCGACCATTTTTGTTGCAAGAGGCATCTCTTTTGAAACCTGAGCTGTCTAATTGAACAAGCAGAGTTCCTGCTTGGATGATTCGCACAAGCGGCCTCACCAGGAATCTTGGAGCAAGAGAATGAAAAAACTGTTTTTGGCAGCGCTGCTGGTTTCCCTCTCCGTCTGTGCCTTCGCGCAGCAGGACTACGTCGGCCGTTACGACGTATTCGGCGGCTTCAGCTATTTAGACTCCCCAAAACTCGATTTGCAACAACGAGGAATTAACACTCAGCTCGGTGCCAACTTAAGACGCTGGCTGGCTTTTGGCTTCGACTACAGTATTCAGAACGGCCATGCCGCCCTTGTCACCAAAGATCTCAAACCGAACGTGCAGGCGGGATTGAACCAGCTTGTTCTTGCCGGAGAAGCTGGGGCGTTTGCGCCGTTGGTCATTCCGGCCGGCTACCAGCTCTGGGCGCCTTTCAACGCGACCACCCAGACGTTTACCCTTGGGCCACAGCTCACCTACCGTCACTTCAAGAGGGTGACCCTCTTTGTGCATCCCTCGATTGGCGTCATCCACGAGTACATCACGGTGAAATCCCATGATCCGTTTACCGCGACTGTCGTTCTGCCCGCTCTGATCGAGACCGGGACGCTGAAGACCCTGAAACCGAACGACACGACCTACTTCTACGGTCTCGGCGGCGGCGCCGATTATAATTTCACCAAGCATGTTCACGTCCGCGCCGATATTGAATTTGTGCACGTGTACTTATTCAGCGGCCTGCTGGAGGATCCGCGCAATAGTGTGCGCCTCTCGGTTGGCCCCACCTTCAACTTTGGCAAGAACATAGCCAGGTAATTACTCTGCGCTCCATAAACTCGAGGCTTCGTCCCGCGGACGAAGCCTTTGCTGTCTCCCTTGCTTTTCCTCGCGAGTTATCCCTACACTCGCCTGCAGCCACGCTCATGCCCATCGCGCACCTCACCCTCGAACTCCGCATTGAAGGCGCCCAATCCCTCAAGGACCGCCGTCAGGTCCTGCGCAGCCTCAAGGACCGTCTTCGCTCCAGTTTCAACGTTTCCGTCGCCGAGGTCGATCCCACGGACCTCTGGCAGTCGGCAACTCTCGGCGTGGTAGCCATCTCCTCCTCGCGGGACTATCTCGATGGCCTGATGAAACAGGTCGAGTCGGCCGCCATCCGCATTGCCAATAATCAGGGTGCTGAGATCACGGACAGCTTCGTCGACTTCCTCGATTAACGCCGGTTGGCCCTGCCCTGCCATTTTTTCTCACCGCGGGCGACTGTTACACATCTAATCACATAGGTGATGGTTGTACTCAGGACGTTCAACAACTCGTCTTTCACCTCTGCCCGTGTTTCTTTTGTTGACTCGCAGCGGCGAACACGGTACGCTCCTGCCCAATGGTTCCTGCTTCCATCCAGAAGCATCCTTTTCAGCCGGTTCCTCGCTCCCGTGCGCTTATTCGTCAGCCTCAAACCTATTCATCCATTCAGCGGTGTTCATCCGCGCACATCGCGCCAGAGGTGCATGTAAACTCTCGATGAAGAAAAACATCGAACTTCGTCCTAATCTCGAAACCCTATTCGGTACGCGCGACGAAAACCTTCACCTGCTTGAGGAGGGACTGAATGTCACGGTCGATCTCAAGTCCAACTCGATCCAGATCGACGGCTCGCCCGACGATGTGGATCGCGTCGAGCAGGTCTTTCTTGATTTTGAGTATCTGCGGGCTCACGGCCAGCAGGTCTTTAACGGTGAACTGACTTCCATGCTGCGCGTCGTCGTCGCCGATCCTTCCGTGACGCTGCGCCAGTTGGCTGAGGCCGGTAAGCAGCGTTCGGTTGGCAACAAGCGCCAGGTGCAACCCAAGAGCGTCAATCAGCGCCAATATCTGGAAGCCATTGAGCAGAGTGACATGGTCTTCGGGATCGGTCCTGCCGGAACCGGCAAGACCTACCTGGCCGTCGCCATGGCCATCTCCGCCCTGGTTTCCAAAAAGGTCGCGCGCATTATCCTGGCGCGTCCCGCCGTGGAAGCCGGCGAGCGCCTCGGCTTTCTTCCCGGCACTCTACAGGAAAAAGTCGACCCCTACCTGCGCCCGCTTTACGACGCGCTCTACGACCTTCTGGAGCCGGAGAAGGTGGACCGATTCCTGGAGAAAAACGTCATCGAGATTGCTCCCATTGCCTTCATGCGTGGGCGCACTCTCAACGATTCCTTCGTGATTCTCGACGAAGCTCAGAACACCACCAGCGAACAGATGAAGATGTTTGTCACCCGCCTCGGTTTCAACTCCAAGGCGGTGATCACCGGCGACATTACCCAGATCGATCTTCCCAACCCCGGACGCAGCGGCCTGATCGAGGCCATGAACGTCCTGCAGGGAGTCGAGGGGATTCGCTTCCAGATGTTTAATGAGACCGACGTGGTCCGCCACCATCTCGTGCAGCGCATTATCCGTGCTTACGAGGATTATCGTGCCCGCGATGAGCGTCAGCTCACCTTGCAGTTGGAGAGCGAAACACCCCGTCCGCCAGCCGATCTCGATACTATGGACGAAAAAGCCAAGCAGAGCGCTGCGGTCCAGCAGTAGCGTTTTGAGTACAATAGAAGGGAGAGCCTTGTGCTCTCCCCTTTTCTTTCCTAGTTGCATGTACCGGGCTGACCGGAAATGAGACCAGTGATTCTAGAGCGAAGAAGAACGAAAGACCTCAGCCGCCTTGCCCTTGCCCGTTTTGCAAACAAGGCGCAGCGTGCCGCCGGGCTCTCGGGTGAGGTCAACATCCTGCTCACTGGTGACTCCGAGATGCAACGCCTCAATCTGCAGTTCCGCCACAAGGACAAGCCCACCGACGTGCTGTCCTTCCCGGCTGCACAACCATCGGAAGGCGGCGACATCGCCATCTCCATCGGCACGGCTCGTGCCCAGGCTGCCGAAATCGGCCACGACCTGCTGACCGAAGTGAAGGTCCTGATCCTCCACGGAATGCTGCATCTAACCGGTCACGACCACGAGGTCGACCGCGGGCAAATGAGTAGACTCGAGCAGAAGCTACGCACCGAACTCAAGCTTCCTGCCGGACTGATCGAGCGCAAGGTGCCCTCGCGCAGCGCGACCCGCAGCCCAACTCGCAGTCCATCCGCGCGCGCTGGGAGGAGGCTGTAAATGGCCCTCAGCTTTGCCCTTCTCGTGCTCATCGCGCTGCTCTTAATCAGCGCCTACGTCTCGCGTCTCTATAGCGAGAGTGGCAAATTTCTCTCCCGCGAGTTTCAGGAGAACATCGAGCTCTTCGAGCATCAGATTGAGCCGCGTCTCGGCTTCACTCACCAACGAGCCGCTCTTTCCTTTGCTCTGCTCGAACAACTTCTTACCACGTCGATCTGCTTTCTTCTCGCCTATTCGGTCTTTGCCCAGCCCGGATGGACCGCCGAAGAGGCTGCCCAAGCTGTCTTTTTTGTCATCATCGTCGTTCTCATCTTTGACCGGTTCTTACCCTACCTGATGTTTTCGCGCACCCGCGGTGGCTGGCTCATCCGCTTCACGCTGCTTCTGCGGCTGCTCATCTGGGCGGTTCTGCCGCTCACGCTGATTCTCGGTTTTCTCCAGTCCGTCATCTCCCTCACCCGTCCGGAGAACGCCGGTGAAGAACCCGAGCATCCCTCCGAGGCCGTCGACGCCCTGATCGAGGCAGGCCAGGACGAGGGCATTCTAGAAGAGAGTGATCGCGAGCTCATTCATTCGGTAGTCGAGTTCGGCGACAAAACTGTCCGCGATGTTATGACCCCGCGTCCGGCCATCGTCGCCGTCTCGGCCGATACCACGGTGGAGCAGCTCACCCACTTGCTCTCGGAGCATCCCTTCTCGCGCGTTCCCGTCTACCGCGGCGATCTCGATCACATCGTCGGCATCGTCTCGGCTCGCGACCTGCTCCAGGTGGCCGATACGGAAGCCTCCCGCCGCGTCGCCAGCAGCCTGATGAAGACCGATATCTTTTTCGTCCCTGAGACCAAGCGTGCCAACGAACTGCTCAATGAAATGCAGCGCGCCAATCGCCGCATGGCGATGGTCATTGATGAATACGGCGGCGTGGCCGGTCTGGTCACGGTCGAGGATCTCATCGAAGAAATTGTCGGCGAGCTCAGCAATGAAGGCGAGTTGCGTAATGAGGTCATTCGCGAGAGCGACAACAGTTACATCGTCCTTGGAACCCTGGAAGCCGATCGCCTCGAAGAGCTCTTTGGCATCCGGTTCGCCGAGGACTGGCACGCTACCACCGTCGGCGGACTGGTCACCGAGATCGCCGGACACATCCCGCTTCCCGGCGAAGTCGTACAGGAGGGTGATCTCCGTTTCGAGGTCCTGGAGTCCACCTCCCGCCGCGTCGAAAAGGTCCGCGTGCTCATCAAACGCTCCCACCCCATTCCCAAGAACGGCGCAGTAGAATAGCATCGAACTGTGCGCTCAGGATTCGTAACCATCATCGGCCGTCCCAATGCGGGCAAATCCACCTTGCTCAACTCGCTCGTTGGCGAAAAACTCGCCATCGTCACCCACAAGGCGCAAACCACGCGCAGCCGCATCACCGGCATCGTCAACGTAAAACGCAAGGCCAAGCGCCCTGCCGGTCAAGTCATCTTCGTGGATACGCCCGGCGTACACAAGCCGGAGGACCAGCTCAACAAGCGCATGATGCAGGAGGTCTATGACTCGCTGGAAGGCTGCGACCTCGTCCTGCTCATCGTGGACGTCACCCAGAAATTCGGCACCGGTGACGAATTCGTCCTCGATATCATCAAGCGTGCCAAGCTCAAAACCTTCCTGCTGCTGAACAAGATCGATCTCTTCGAAAAGACCAAACTTTTGCCCACCATCGAAGCTTGGTCTCAGCGCTTCGACTTTGCGCAAATCGTTCCCATCTCCGCCGAAAAAGAGCTCGGCAAGGAAGAACTGCTCACCGCCGTCGTCAACGCATTACCGGAAGGCCCCAAGTATTTTCCCGAAGACCAGATCACCGATCAGCCCGAGCGCTTCATCGTCGCCGAACTGATTCGCGAACAGATCCTCATCAACACCGCGCAGGAAGTTCCCTACGCCAGCGGCGTCCTGATCGAGAAATTCGAGGAAGGCCCAAAGCTTTCAAGAATCTCTGCCGTAATTTTCGTAGAGCGCGAAGGCCAGAAGGCCATCATCATCGGCAAGCAGGGCTCCATGTTGAAACACATCGGCACCCGCGCTCGTCAGCAGATCGAACGCATCCTCGGGGTCAAGGTCTTCCTCGAGCTCTTCGTGAAAGTGCGTGAAGGCTGGCGCGACAATGTCCAGGATGTCGATGAAGCCATCGACTGGCGCAAGCAGCTTCAGTCCCTCGGTAAACGGCTCTCCGATACCGGCAACGATGAAGAATCCGCGAGCCGCAAAACTGCTGCCAGGAAAACAAGAATCAGCAAAGGCGAAGATCAGAGGTAATAGGAATCGCCGGCCAGGCCGGAAGCTCAGCCCCGGCCTGCCGGCCACCCCGGCTCAAGCTTAAGCAACCAGCGATACAGTAGATAACAAATCGTGAGCAGCATGGTCCCTGATGCCACCGCCAAGGGAAAAGCAATCGTTGGCCGAGTCATGATCAGCGGGATCAATGCCACGGCCATCGCTGGCGGAATGTGCACCTTCAGGACATACAGCACGAGAAAAGCCCAAGCCATGCTGGCGGCTGCGACGAACGGGTTCGATCCTCCAATTCTCCAGAAGAGGAATCCACCGCTTGCGGACAAGAAGCACGCCAGTGGCATTAGCAGAGGCCGCCCGGACCAGGAACACGTCCGGGGGTGGCTGAACATCTCAAAACCGAGAACCGCCAGTGGCGGAAAAAGCAGAAAGCGAAGGCCGGTGAACTTTACGCACCAGACGGCCAGAACCAGGAAAGTTGCCAGCGCCAGATAGGCGTAACCGGCTCTTGGTAATTCCGGTGAACGCGCGGAGCTACCCTGGGGCGCGTTCGAAACGTGTCGGCAGACTACGGGGGAGCGCTTCCACACGACGCAAAGCAGGACCAACGCTCCCGTCCCCACCAGCACGGCAGGGGGATACAACCAGCTTTTTTCTCCAAAAACCACGGGAAGCAGCGCGGCCGATATAGACGGCGTTATGGGAGATTGCAGAAGCTTGATCACCGCGACCGCGCCACCCACGGCGAGAAGCACAGAGAGGTAGCCATACGAACAATGCCGGGAGACGAGGATGCCCAGGACTGCTGCCAAGCTGGGCGTCACGACCAGCAGAATGGGAGCATTGCTCCAGCGCCCGCCCGGTCGCGTCAAAGTGTCTTGGGCCAGAGCCCCCAGCTCCGGGAACAGGATGAAGAAAACTCCCGTAACCAAAGCTGTCTCTGCAATGCCCGCCACGTACAGGCTGGCAACCAGCATAGCCACCAGCAAACAAAAGCCGCGTAGTGGTTCGGGATACGCTGGCGACGCGCTTGGCTCTGCCGGGAGATCCAGTTCCGGCGGCCGCTCTGCGGCCGTACTTTCTGCAACGTACCCGGTCTCCGTCTTCTTCATCGTTGGCTCAGCTCAGGCTCTCACCAGTCGTATCGCGGTTGGCCCCGCGAGCGATGTGATCAAAATCACAGCTAGCGATGACGGAAAGGAAACTTGAGGGAAATCTATGAATCGTTCTTGGACGTTAATCGATTTCGCTCGTGGGAGTGGTGTTGTCAGCAATCTATGTTATCGATGCTGTTTTTCGTAAATTTCATAACATTCGTACTCTGATACTCCGCCGAGCCAAAATTGCGCTCCGCAAAACTCGCGCCTCCTCAGGAAGTGCCTCTTCGCGAGCTGCACCCGCGCGAACTCGGACTTTGCAAATTTGGAAGCAGACTGGCCACCCGTAGGAACCACAATAATTGCGTTATTGGGCGGGGACTCATAGAGTATTCGATTGGATTCAAAGGCCCTTCGAGTTGACCAGGTCCAGAATGCCGTAGGCCAGTTCACGAAGACGTTCCTGTCATAATAGGGCTGCACGCCCGTTCCGTAGAAATTCACGCTGTAGATTGGCCTTTTGCCCACGTAAGGACGAAGAAACTCCGCCGTAGCTCTTCCGCCGGAATATGGCCCTTGCACTTCCGCGCGTACGGTTTCCGCTGTCAATGGCAACTGCAAAACCAGCAGCACAGCCAGCACGACTGTCAGGAGTCGGGTTGGAGATTCAAATTCGGGAGCATGCCGCGCAGGCCACGCTCCCCATACTGAAACCAGAAATGCCGTCAGAGCCATCCCGTAATGCCATGGCTTAGACCAAACCCATCCCATGGCAAGCACCGTAAACAGGAATGGAAGAGTGCAAGCGAGCTGCTTTACCGCAAAAAACCAGGACAGCACTAAAATCAGCAGAACCACGCTGCCACCGATTCCGATGAACGTCATATGTCCGATGCTCATCTGGTATGCCAAGAGCAAGGTAGCTATCAGCGGCAGTACGAAAGTGCGTTTCTTTACGGCAATCGCCCAGATGGTGAAGATGAGCAGCAGGCTTAATCCCCAGGTAATGTTCAGGCCAAGCGCGGTACTCAATTCTGGAAGACCGCCCAGTCCGCGGGCGATGCTCCCCCACGTGGTTCCCTTTTGAAGTTGGGTGGCCGCCCTGAAACTGCAGTCTGGAAACGGCTTTGCGAGGGACTTGGCTATTGCCGCAGAAGCCAGGACGAAAGCAGCGGCCACGCTGATCTGAAAGAGTTGGGTCCGCGAAGGACGCTGTTTGCGGAAATCTCGAATGCATTCCCAGGCAAACGCGCAGGCAATTCCTCCTGCGATCGTGAATCCGTACAAGTTGGTTTGTGCCAGCAATGCTACAACCAACCCAAAAGGAATCACGCGAACAGGCTTCGCTCTCCAGAGCGCAACGGCCGCAAAAGCGAGCAGAGTCGACAATGCGTAACTTCGAGCCACAACCGCGTACTGATACTGGTAATAAAAGGCGAATGGAACCAGCAAGCGGACGGACGCGGGAAGCGGGCTCCAGCGCAGCCAGATATACATTCCTGCCGCTACCAGGGTAAGCGATACGGCTCCCAGCGCCGCATAGGGCAGATGCAGGCGAATCAGTCCCCAGAGTAGAAGATGCCAGAGCGGAGGACTGCCTTCGTACCCCATCTGGTGCAGAATTCCGCCAATGCCAAGATCGCGCGCGATAAGCCAGGCTTGCGCCTCGTCCGCCCAAGGCTCGTGAAACCAGACTGCCACGGCTGCAACCGCCGTAAATGTGACTAATACCAGGCACTCAACCAGAGACAGCCCGGCAAACCGGCGGTTCAGGAGCGTCGCGTTCAGTTGGAACTTTTCTTTCATCACAATTGCTGGGAGGACTTCCAGGAATTCAGTTCGAGTGCATGCAGGTTGTGGACGCGTAACCAGCACAGCCTGCACTCATCTTAGCGCGAATGATAGCGCAAACGCTGCGATGCGAGAATTCAACAAATTGTGCCGCGTCAGCGGCGCACGGTTATTGCGGTGTTCTTCGATACTTTAGGAGGGAATATCGGCTTGCAGCGAAAACCCGCTTCGGCTGCCGAGCCTGAATGACAGCCGAAGTCAAAATGCAATTCAACAAGGTCTTAAGTGCCCCTGTATATCAACTCATGGTCTCGGTGAAATTGAGAAAAGTTTTCCGGTCAACGTAGTATTGGTTTCGTCCTGAGAAGAATCGCAATGATTCTCGACCGTTCCATTTCCATCCACTCCAGTGCTCGGGGTCTGCAATGATCACGTCTCCCTCACTGATATAAGCGGGGGCTAACCCGTCTGAAACGTAGGCAATGAATTCCCGGGTGGCTTTGAAGCACAGACGCTCTTCTTTCTCCGGACTCCGCATGATACACGGCTCCTCTCACTCATTTAGCCTATTTGGATGTTTAGGTGCTATCGAATTCTGCTATGCGTGGTGTCCTCTGTCAATGAGGAAATCCCGAGAAAATTAATGACAAAAAAGGAACCTCAATGATGCATATTCAGAGGGTTCAGGTACTCCGTACGCCGCGTCCCGTATGCGAATGCGCCTGGGAGGAATAGCCCCGCAGTTCCCGACAATGCCGTGCGATCTGTGCTTCTTCATCTGCCGGCATGGCCTTCACGCTGCCGCCCGCAGGATCTGCCGGGTTTATTCCAAGGAACTGGAGCCCCTCACAGATACGACTGCGAATTTCATGGCTATGTTGGCCAATGCCGCCGGTGAATACGAGCAGGTCGATGCCACCCATCAGAGTGGCATAAGCTCCGATGTACTTTCGGATGGCCGTGCAGAAGGCGGCAATGGCGAGTTCGGCTTCGGAATCCTTGGATGCTGCGCGCGTGAGCAGTGCCTGCATGTCGCTCTCGCCGCCGGAGAAAGCGGCTAGACCACATTGCCGGTTCAACAGCTCTTCGAGCGCTCCGGCATCGAGACGCTCGGTTCGCATGAGGTAGAGCAGCACGCCGGGGTCCAGGTCGCCGCTACGCGTGCTCATGGGGACGCCGCCTGTCGGAGTGAGTCCCATCGAGGTGTCGATCGACTTACCGTCCTGCACTGCGGCGACACTGCAGCCGTTGCCAAGGTGTGCGAATACAGCGCGCCGCGGAAGGCTGTTGCCCAGCCGGTAAACTAAAGACTCGTACGAGAGCCCGTGAAAACCGTAGCGAATCACGCCCGCTTCGAAGTAGCGTCTGGGCAGCGGAAGGTGCGCCGCCACCTCCGGCATGGTCCGATGAAATGCGGTGTCAAAGCAGGCAAACTGTGGAATCCCAGGAAAGATCTCCTGAGCCTGCCGTATCAGCGTAAGTGCCTGAGGTATGTGAATCGGCGCAAAGTGCGTGGCGGCTTCGAGTTCGGCAATCACCTCGGGCGTCAATTGCTGATGCTTGCGCAGGTGCGGGCCACCGTGAACCAAGCGATGTCCCACCGCAACAGGTGGGGCAGGCATGTGCGCCTGCAGCACGGCGGCAACCTTTGTCAATGCGTCGTGCTGTGACTCAAGAACGTGATCCTGCGCGAGAAACTGATCGCCCGCAGCCGAGCGAATCTGGATCGTCCCGCTCTCTCGGAAAATGCCTTCCGCGCTACCTTCGAGCAGCAGTTGCTCGTCCCCTGCACCCGGTTTGAAAAGCCCAAACTTCAAGGATGACGAGCCACTGTTGAAGGCCAAAATGGTATCTTCCGCGGTTGTCACGCGCTACTCCGGCCAGGTCCAGTTGGAAATTTCTTGCTTGTCGATACCCTCCGTATAGGCGTAATTGAGATTCTCGATAATCTGCTGTTTCAGCCACCCCTTCTCGTGGGCCGCTGTTTTTTGCAACCGGGGCACGCGATCGATCACGTCGAGGCACAGATGGAAGCGATCGATCTGATTGATGATCGCCAATTCCAGCGGCGTGTTGATGTTTCCCTTTTCCCGGTACCCGTGAACGTGGAAGTTGTCGTGATTGGTTTGCTTATAGGTGAGCTTGTGAATCAGTGCGCCATAGCTGTGGAAATTGAAGATGACCGGCTTATCCGTCGTAAAGAGCGAATCGAAGTCGCGGCTCGGGAGGCCGTGAGGATGCGCGTCGGCGGGCAGCAACCGAAAGAGGTCTACTACGTTCACAAACCGGATTTTCAGAAAAGGAAATTTCTCCTTCAGAATGGCAACGGCTGCCAGGGACTCCATAGTTGGAATGTCCCCCGCGCTGGCCATTACTACATCCGGCTCGACCCCGGCATCGGTGCTCGCCCAGTCCCAGATACCAATGCCTTCGGTGCAGTGCTTCACGGCCTCATCCATATTGAGGAAGACCATGTGAGGTTGCTTGTCGGCAACGATCACATTGTAGTAATCAACCGAGCGAAGGCAATGGTCTGCGACACTTAAAAGGCAGTTTGCGTCTGGCGGGAGATAGATGCGAGTGACGTCGGGACTCTTGTTGGTTACAACGTCGAGGAAGCCAGGGTCTTGATGCGTGAAGCCGTTGTGGTCCTGCCGCCATACCAAGGAAGTAATCAGAAGGTTGATCGACGAGATGGGAGCACGCCAGCTGAGTTCCTTCTTTGATTTCTCCAACCATTTCGAATGCTGATTGAACATGGAATCGATGATGTGCACAAATGACTCATAGGTGGAGAAGAAACCATGACGCCCGGTGAGCGTATAACCTTCGAACCAACCCTCAAGCGTGTGCTCACTGAGCATCTCCATCACCCGCCCATCCACTGAGATTTCAGTACCGTCTGCATCTTCCGGTTTGAACTCGGCGAGCCATGTCTTGTTGGAAGCAGCGTAGATGCCGTCAAGCTTGTTCGAGGCGGTCTCGTCCGGACCAAATACCCGGAAGTTGCTCATGTTCCGCCTCATCGTGTCGCGCAGGAAGTTGGCGAGCGTGGCAGTAGGCGACACATACAGCTGCGCATGTCCCTTGGGATCGACCCCGTAGTCCTGGAAGGTCGGAAGGTCGAGCGGCTTGCGCAATACACCGCCGTTGGCATGCGGATTGGCCGAGATTCGACGCCGCCCCACAGGTGCAAGCGCCTGCAACTCCGGCATGAGTTTGCCGGACTGGTCGAAGAGTTCCTCGGGCTTGTAGCTGCGCAGCCAGCTTTCGACAATCTTCAAATGCGATGGATTCGCCTGGGGATTCAGCACCGGAACCTGGTGCGCGCGCCAGAAGTTCTCGACCTTGTGGCCGTCCACCTCTTTCGGGCAGGTCCATCCCTTGGGCGATCGCAGCACGATCATCGGCCAGCGTGGACGCTCTGCTTTGCCGCTGCTGCGGGCTCGCTGCTGGACAGATCGAATCTGCTGGATGCAACGTTCCATGGTCGCCGCCATCTCCTGATGCATCGGCTCGGGATCGTCGCCCTCGACGAAATAAGGGGTGTAACCGTAACCGCGTAAGAGGAACTCCAGCTCTTCATGCGAGATGCGTGCCAGGATTGTGGGATTGGCGATCTTGTATCCGTTGAGGTGCAGGATCGGCAGTACGGCACCATCGCGGATGGGATTGAGGAATTTGTTGGCGTGCCATGAGGTCGCCAGCGGTCCGGTTTCTGCCTCGCCGTCGCCAATGACACAAGCGACGATCAGGTCGGGATTGTCGAACGCAGCGCCGAATGCGTGCGAGAGGCTGTAGCCGAGTTCGCCGCCTTCGTTGATCGAACCGGGAACTTCCGGCGTGCAGTGGCTTCCAAGCGCGCCAGGAAACGAGAAGCGCTGGAAGAGCTTCAGCAAGCCGGCTTCATCCTGACTACAGTCCGTATAGATCTCAGAGTAATGGCCTTCAAGATAACTGTTCGACAGTGTGGCGGGCGCGCCGTGACCAGGACCGGAGATATAGATGACGTCAAGGTCGTATTTCTTTATGAGCCGGTTCAGATGAACCCACGTGAAGGACTGCCCGGGATCAGTGCCCCAGTGCCCCAGGAGCCGGTTCTTGATGTGCTCCGGTTTCAGCGGCTCGCGCAATAGTGGATTGGCGCGAAGGTAGATCATCGCAGCCGACATGTAATTGCAGGCTCGCCAATAAGCGTCTGTTCTGCGAAGTTCTTCTGCAGTGAGCGAAACAACATTCTCAACGGCCGTGGTCAATTCTGATCTCCAAGGTTTCGTCTATTTCATCGAGACGATGAGGTAAGGATTGTTCAAGATGACACCGGGCCATTCGAGTTGACACCGGGGCGTTGTTCTCTCTGCTCGCTGCAAAATTAGGATGCTTGATCGATTGAAGCGGCAAGGACAGGATACCGGTATTTGCAGCCTGAGCCAGCCTCTTCTACCTATGTAGCCCCGCGGCAGTCAAGTCACTCCGAAATGCATTCTCTTGCACGCTGATACAGATGAGACTGTGAACCGAAGCGCGACGGTTCCTTTGACGAATTGAATGTGCGCGGTTTTTCTCGCATAACTCTTTTGTTTTCAGCATCGGTTTTTACGTGAAGATAAAAAATTCACAAACTCTGAGCGCGCTGGTGCACACGACGCTCGAACAGCATCGGCGCTTGGAGTTCCAAAATGGGAAAAGAAAACGGTTTGCGAATGCCGACTGATTCCAGTTCTGCTGCTATGCACCTATTCTGTCTCTAGCTGTCTTGACGCTTCGAATTGTTTCGGAGCAAACATTAGCATCAAGTGGGCCACGGGTGGCTTGCTTTCACCTTCGGCGCATGGGAGCCATAAGTTTGCGGAGATATCCCCCGTCTCTGCTGGCTGCCGTCCACAGGCGATACCCGTTCCGCGACCGTCCAGAAGGAGAGCGAAAGATGCAAGGCATGAGCCGCAGTGCAGCGAAACCGGAAGCGAGTTTTGAAATCAGTTCCGGATGCAAATGGGGTTGCCGCCGCCGTTGTGGCCGCAACCAGAGTGGCCAGGCGCTCGTTGAGTTTGCCCTGTCCTTGACTTTCCTCATGATACCTCTGGTGGTGGGACTGGGCACATTCGCAATCTTCCTTGCAAACTATCTGACGCTGACAGATGCGGTGAACGTCGGTGCGCGGCAGCTTGCGATCAGCCGGAATATGTACCCGACGACGAACGACCCATGTACCCCTGCGTCGCAAGCCGTTATCAATGCTTACCAGGCTGGCGCGATCGAGTCTTCCACTCCATCACTACAGATTACGATTACGTTGAATAACGGTGCTCAATCATACGGCCCCGGAACGACGCCGGTCGTTGCTTGCGCGAATACAACCGGGATGGTACAGGGCACATCCGCCACGGTGTACGTCACTCACCAAATTAATTCTATCTTCCCGGCCTTTGGAAACTTCAACATCAGTGCGAAGACGACGGAGATCATCCAATGAAACAGCATCGTGAGCCTTCAATATGCCGGTCGCGCAAGGGTGAGCGCGGACAAGCGCTCGTTTTCATGTTGGTCGCGCTCATACCGTTCTTCCTCCTGATGATTGCGTTGGCGGCCGACCTGGGCTATGTCTATTGCGGCTATCGCCAACTCCAGGCATCGACCGATGCGGCGGCGATGGCCGCTGGGCAGGACCTGCCCAATATCGTGACCGCAGCCGCTGACGCGCAACTCTACGGCGGCGTTTCGGGAAAGGGCACCAACGTTTATACCAATCTGCAAAACGTTGCGATGGGTACACCTGTGTGGGGCTGCTCGACGACGCTGAGTGGGGAAGGGTTGCCCTGTAGTCTAACCAGCAGCCCGATCATGCCGAACACCGCCCAGGTGACGCAGACGGCAACCGTGCCGCTGAAATTTCTGGGTTATTTCTCCAAGATGCTGGGCGGTTCCCCCTCCGTGAATATAGCGACCACCTCGAGGGCCAGCGAGCGGCAGGCCGCGGGTGGTCCCTATAACGTGGCCATCATCATAGACACAACGAAATCGATGGGTGACCAGGACACCGACAGCCAATGCAGCGCCTACACTTCAAGACTCGCCTGCGTGTTGGCCGGAGTCCAGATATTGCTGCAGGATTTAGCGCCTTGCAGTCCATCCGCCGGATGCACGACCCCGTTGGACGTTGTCAGTCTGTTTGTCTTTCCTCCGGTGACCGTGGCCTCGGCACCGGACGATTATTGTTCCGGACACGGGCCAAGCAGTATTTCGACAGTGTCATACGCGACTGCGGAAAGCCCGAGTACGTACCCCTTGCCATCCGGGCCATCGCCCAATACCTATCAGATTATTCCGTTCTCCAGCGATTACCGTACTTCCAACTCTGCCACAACCTTGAACAACAAATCCGATCTGGTGCTGGCGACTGGGGCGTATCCCAGTCTTTGCAGCGGCTTGTACCCTAAGGGGGGATCCGGAACCTACTTTGCTGGAGTCATCAATGCGGCACAGGCAGCGCTCGTGGCTGAACAGGCACTGCCAGCGCGCGCTGGTTCGAAGAACGTGATCATCATCCTCAGCGATGGTGAGGCGAATGCTTCGGGTGGAGATTTTAGCGGTGGCAATATCAACGGCAACGGTACCGGTACCCTTAATAACGGTTCGGCTACGTACATGTCCAATTTGGACCAGTGCCAACAGGCGGTGCAGGCGGCGTGGACCGCTGCGACGGGGGGCACCACGATCTACGCGGTTTCCTACGGTTCGGAGTCTTCGGGATGCGCTGACACGTCAAACCTGTCCCCAGTCAACATGGCCAACATTACCCCGTGCCAGACGATGCAGAATATCTCCTCGACCCACGCTGCCTCTACCAACAAGAATTTCTTCTCCGACTACACCACGAGCTCGAAAGGGAGTGACAGCACCTGCATCTCAGCCGCTAACGATTACTCGAACCTGAATCAGATTTTCACGACGATCGCGGGAAATTTCCTGGTCACACAATTAGTCCCCAACGGCATTCCATAGGGGATTGCGGCAGAGGCCCGGTCTTTCGCAGGATTCGGGCCTTGCTGATCGTTACATGAAGCGTACCAGCAAAAATTAGGGCCGGGAATGTCAATCCCCGGCCCTCCGCACAGATTGGCTAGTGAATCAGTCCGTCGAAACTTCTTTACTGTCCGCCGAACCGGTAGCGCAACGCGAATCGCACCTGGAACGGCTCGGTGGGGTGGGATACGTTTGTGAATTCCGGAGTGGCGGTTGGCGTGATTCGAGAGACATAGGCGTAGGTGATGTCGTCAGCCTTGCGGTTCAGCAAATTCAACAACTCGGTCGAAATACCCCATCTCTTGTTGAATTGATAGCCGAGTCCGGCGTTGACCAACGTTGTTGCCTGGGAGCGATTGATTCCGTCGGAGGTCAATTCGCGCGGACCAAAGTAGCGCAGGCGCAGACTTGCCGAAAAGCCTTTGTACTCGTGCAGGGTGGCGCCGGCGGAGATCACCAGCTTCACCGCTTCAGGCACAAGCTTGCCGCCCGGGAGTTGCTGAGGATACGACAGGCCATTCGCCGCGGTGGGGTTGATGAACGCCGCATCATCCGGGTCTATTTGGGTAAATTGGGCGCGGGAGTCCGCAATGTCAAAATCAAAAGACAGATGTTCCACTGGCGCGTAGAAGTTCGCCCATTCGACGCCATAGCGGTTGCTCGACTGTTCTGAAGCAGACGTGCCTCCTGTGTCGCCATCCTGCATCAATTCGGAGTTGCTGTGGAGATACCAGAGCGAAACAGTGCTTTGCAGATGTGGGACGGCCGAAGTGCGCACGCCGATCTCCCCGCCTTTGGTTTGGACCAGGGGGGTAATTGGGGTGGTGGACGTGGGGAAAGGATTGTCCGGCGAAATCGGTTGCTCCCTTTGCGTTGCGCCGCGCGCGTCGTTGCTGTGGAAACTAAATCCGCCCTGGGCATAGAACTCAGTCTTGGCCCACGGGCCGAAAATCAAAGTTGCTTTGGGGCTGGGCAGGAACTTGGCAGCCGAGCCGGTATTGAGCTGCGCAAAGTTGACCGAGCCGAGGATGGGGGAGACATACGTGGGATTCAAGTTGGTGACGACATATTTTGCGTCGTCGCCGCGCAGGGCCACGACCGAGCGGAATTTGCTCGCCCACTGGATTTTATTTTCCACGTAGACACTGCCCACCGTGTCCGTAAACTTACTCAAATCCGTGGCCGCGGGCAAGATTGCTGACAGATTCGGAATGCTACCGCACTGCGGGATGGGTTCGTCATTGCAGGCGTTGATATCGTTCTTGTCCGTGCGCACACGATCTTCCGTCCGGAAGAGTCCGTTGTGGACCCAATCATTGCGAAGCTGCAAGCCGAACGTATTTTCCACCTTGCGCCCAAACCAGGTGCTGAAAATCTTGTGGCGTGCGTCAAAGCCGGCCACCCAGCGCCTGTCCTGCTGTTCGAACTGATCGCCCTTAACGGGGTCAATCAGGTAGTAAGTGAAATCGGAGAACAAATTCAGATCGTAATAGAACCCGTAAGCCGTGATTTTCGTTAGGGAATTTGCGCCCTGCCGATGCCATTCCGACTGCAAGCTGTAGCGCTGCGACTCGCCGCCGTCGGTCGGGTTCAGCGTGCCGAAGTAACCAACGATGGGGAAGGCGTCAACTGGGATTTGATCGCTCGAGTGCCATGTTCCACGGTAGGCGCGGGCCGTGATGCTGAACCCCTTGTCGTCTCCGCCCTGGCTGTAGGTGAGAAGGCCGTTGTATTTGAAGAAATTGTCCTCATGCGTCGTCCATGGGCCGTTATCGTGATACGCTTCTCCGCCGTACAGCAAACTACCCTTGCCGAGCGTTTGCGACACGCCGAAAACGGCCCGCCCATAGCCAAACTTGCCGCCTTCAAACTGGACGAAGTTCTGGGGAAGCGTCTTCATAAATTCCAGGTGGGCCGACGCAGCCGAGCTGAAGTTACCCACATCCGCGTAATAAGGGCCTTTCTCGTAGCTCACTCCCTTCACGAACTCAGGGATGACGGTGTTCATGTCTGAGTACCCTTCGCCGTGCGCGTGTGAGGGCAGGTTCAGCGGCATATCGTCCATGAAAACGGCAATATCCGTGCCGTGGTCGAGATTGAAGCCGCGAAGGAAATATTGGTTGGCCTTGCCGCCGCCGGCGTGTTGCGTGATGATGACACCGGGGACCGCCTCCAGAACTTCTCCCGAACGAAGCATCGGACGCTCTTCGATTTCCGTGGGGCCCACCGTTCCCTGGGTGGCGGACGAAGCAATTCCGACGAGGTCATCCGCCCGGCCCTGCACCTCTACGCTGGTGCTCACCCCGCCCACAGCCAGAGCGATGCGCAGTGGGGCTGGCGCCTCGGTGGCCCCGATGGTGACGGGCACTTCTTTAGTTTCAAAACCGGGTTTAGATACCACGAGTCGATAACTGCCAGTCGAGATTTTAGAAATACTGAAGGAGCCGCTCGCGTTCGACTCTATCGTTTTATGTACAGTACCGTTCGTGCTTCGAACCAGCACGGTAGCCCCGGCAATCACCGCGCCAGACGTGTCAACGACAGTTCCTGATAGCTGAGTGATTCCTTGGGCAAATAGAAGGCTGGGAACAAGAAGCAACAAGAACAGCACGCATTTCCATTTCATTGCAGCAATACCCTCCTGCGGACGCAAAGTGCAACCGGGAATCAGATGACCGTTCCCGGCAGAGCCCACTGCGAACCGAGGCAGAAGAAGCAGCGTAGCGGGAAACCAGCATCAACGTCACGAGGATGATTGTTGCATGAGTAACACGAAAAGAAAATAGGTATGCGGCATAAAAAGTATAAAATCGTATGCTTCATGATTTGCGCCCTATTTTATGTGGGCGACACGTAAACATAGCGCAGTTCAACCTGGCCTGTGTCCTTCACGTCGTGCACCGTGTGAGGAGGAGGACAGTAAACGGCGTGACTGGCCTGAACCGGCAACGAATGACCGTCTGAAAAGAGGATCTCTCCTTTGCCCTCCAGCACGACCTGCAGCCAGGCAGGTAACGTACAATAGAGTTCGCATCGCAGTGCTCCTCTCGTGCTATGGCTCAGAGATCCTTGCCAGTCGAGGTCATCACCAGTTTTCCGTGCTTCACGCCTTTCAGGCTGAGCATATGGTCGGCCATGTGTTTCACCTCGCCTGCCGGTCCTTTCATGATGACCACTTCGAAGCAATTCTTTTCATCGAGATGGACATGGGTGGCCGCCAACACATTGTCATGGTGGTGGTGCTGCGCCTCGGTGAGTTTGCTTGACAGGTCTGGCCGGTGGTGGTCGTAGATCATGGAAAGCGTAGCTACCACCTGCTTGTTGCTGTTCACTTCCTCGGAAACCAGCATCTCGCGAATCAGGTCGCGCAACGCCTCGGACCGATTGCCATAACCGCGTTTTGCGATTAATTTGTCGAATTTCTCCAGCAGATCCTGTTCGATTGAAACACCGGTTCTGATCAGTTCAGCCATCGTGATCCTCTATCGCTGCTTGTGGCAGTGCAGCGATCATTCTTTCTCTCTTATCATAACCGCTTGTAACTCTCGGGTTGGTCGCCTTGCTTTGAGGAACCACACCCGGAGGTGATTTGGGAAGAGCTTACAGAGTGCCTCAAAAGTCGTCCGTTTTCTTGCCGTTCACACCAGAGTTAGCATCCAAAACAGAAAATGGTTGTATGAGGTTGAGGTGACACATGAAAGGCGAACACGAACACGATCACACGCATGAGCACGTCCACAGCCACACTCATTCCCATGAGCACACTCATGATGGAGTGACGCACACGCATGAGCACACGCACGAGCACAGCCATACCCACGAGCATCATCACGCCCACGAGCACACGCATGGCGCGGATGAGCACTCCCATTTCCACGAGCACACCGGCGAGCATGGTGCCCATGGGCACTCCCACGCTCCGCAGGAACTGGAGCCCCACACTCACAAACACTGAGTTGTTCTGTGCCCGTTAGCGAAGCGGAGCGAGCGACAAAGCATTATCTTGCAGGGATGGAGACCACATCCCTCGGGTTCAGGCCCCGGGTAACGCGCTCTTCGATCCTAGACACAAATTTCGGGGTGTGGCCCCTCACTATTTGCCGGATGTCAGGCTCAAACGCGTGAAAGACATTGATCCCCGCGTCGCCGCCAATCGTCGAACCAAAATCGTTGAATGTCGCCGAAGCGGATCGTGCCCAATACGGACGGTGTGAAGTGTGGATAGCGACCGAAGCCAGCACTCCGAGAAAATACGAAGTGTTCAGCCGCTCCCTTCCGGAGTCGTCACGCGTGACTAGAATGCACGAAGCCGCATAAGTGGCCCGACCGATTAAATTGCCGCTGGTTAAAGCATAAGCGCGCGGTTCTTCTTTTTGCATCGGCGTGTACAGGTACTTACCCCAAAAGGCGCTGGACGCTTTTTCAGTAAACATCCCGCGATAAAGAGCAGTTAAGCTGGGCTGCGGCCCTAAGGGTTCCAGTCCTGCCTCGCTCATTACGCCCGCGCCCATGCCACCCCGGCCAAGCGTCCAAGGCGAGCTTACTTCATTGGCGAAGGCGTGCAATCTCTCTGCTCGAGCTGGAGGCTGTACCGGCGACGGAGCATCAGGAAGTGAATTCCACGCACGCACCTGCTGGCCCTGCATTTCGGGTGTGATTGAGACGCTAGGCTGTACCCCCTGAGGCCCGTTTGCTAAAGGAAGTTTCTGGCACAAGGCCCCACAAGCAGCCAATAGAAAGAAAGACATAACCCGAATTAGTGCCGTCGCCCTCACCATGGCTCAGCCCTGCAACGCGGCGGGCAATTCCTGGGCCGCTCAGCGTCCCCCACAACATAGAGGGCAGGTTCTCTGGTTAGGTTGCACATCAAAGTGCGAACTAATCAGAAGATGCAGATGCACAAAAGAGCTGACCCAGCTCCACCAGCACACCTGGGAGCGCGGGCAATAGCGTCAGGCCACTTGGCAACCGCGAGGGGACCGTTACGAGGGAGCGTCCACCGGCCACCTGCACCAGACTGTGCGGAAGTCATGGAACGCGGAAACTGAGGACCGCGAGCCGCTAAATCTGCCGAAGGGCTTTGTAGTTCATTCGCTACGTCATACAATGCTAATTAGGCTACGGTTGGAAAGGCAGCATCCGTAAATCATTGAAGGGCCTGTAGCTCAACGGTCAGAGCAGAGGACTCATAATCCTTTGGTTGTAGGTTCGAATCCTACCAGGCCCACCAATCTATGTTATTTATTATCAATAACATAGATTAGATCCGCCGACATTAACTGTAAAACGCCAAAGAAACGAGTGTGTGTTGCTCCATCAGGTGAGCTTTGGCAGAACCGGTTGCGGGGCTCGCCGCTGCCTGACGTTTAATGGAGCGTACGGGCAACTTCTCTCCTACCAGCCGGCGCAGACGCGGCTTCACAAAGCTGTGTGCGCCCATGTTGGCCGGTTCTTCCTGCACCCACACCAGTTCGTGTGCATTCTTAAAAGGGGCCAGGGCGTCCAAAATGTCTTGTTCCGGGAAGGGATAAATCTGGTCCAAACGCAGAATTGCCGTGTTGGTGTTGTTCAGGCGCTTGCGCTCGGTCTCTAGATCATGGCCAACCTTGCCCGTACAGAGCATGATGTGCATTACCTTGAGCGGATCGGCGTGAGTGTCCGGAATGACGGTCTTAAAGCGTGGGGCGCTGAGCGCTGCTAAGTCGCTGGCCGCGTCAGGGTGGCGCAGCATGCTTTTCGGCGTGAAGCAAATCAGCGGCTTGCGCCATTTGCGCAGAGCTTGACGGCGCAGCAGGTGAAAGAACTGGGCCGCCGAGGAGGGCTGGCACACCTGCATATTGTCGCGGGCGCACAGTTGCAGATAGCGTTCGATCCGGGCACTGGAATGCTCCGGCCCCTGTCCCTCATAGCCATGCGGTAGCAACAAAACCAGCCCGGAAAGCAACCCCCACTTTTCTTCGCCGGCGCTGATGAATTGATCAATCACGATCTGTGCGCCGTTGGCAAAGTCGCCGAACTGTGCCTCCCAGAGCGTTAACGCCTCGGGATAATCGCGGCTGAATCCGTACTCAAAGCCGAGAACGGCAGCCTCCGAGAGCTCCGAGTCATAGATCTCGACGAAGGCCTGGTCGGGCGAGAGGTGCTGCAGCGGCATATATTCGCTCTCGTCTTCCACGTCGATGAGACAGGAGTGGCGATGATTGAAGGTGCCGCGGCGCGTATCCTGCCCGCTCATGCGAACCGGAACGCCACCCGTGGCGAGGCTGGCGAAGGCCAGGGCTTCAGCCATACCGTAGTCGATCGGGCGTTTGCCCTCGGCCATTTCCTGGCGCTGCCTGAGCAGAGCGGCGACCTTGGGATGAATGTGAAAGTCCGGCGGATATTCGCCAAGTTTCAAGCCCAGACACATGAGCTCTTCCTGCGCCACTCCGGTATCAATCTCAAGATTGGGCGACCACTTGCCGCCGATGAAGCCGCTCCAGTAAGCGGGAAGCTTGTAAAGCACCGGCTTCTTGGTCATGGTTCTGGCATCCACCTTGGCCTGCTGATAGCGCGCCTTGGCTTCCGCAACCTGCTTCGTCACGTCGATGCCGAGCCGCTTTGCATAAATCTCATAAAGTGGCGGGTGGGCCTTGATTTTGGCATAGACAATGGGCTGCGTGATCGTGGGGTCATCGATCTCCGAGTGGCCGTGGCGGCGGTAGCCGATGAGATCGATCAATACGTCGGAGTCGTACCGGTACCGGTACTCCACCGCCAGCAGGCCGATGCGAACCACCGCTTCGGGATCTTCCGCGTTAACGTGAAAGATCGGAATCGGCAGGCGCTTGGCAAGATCGCTGGCAAAGCGTCCACTGGCGTAGTCGCTGGGATTCGTGGTGAAGCCGAGCAGGTTGTTGACGATGATGTTGATGCTGCCGCCCACGCTGTAACCCTGCAGGTAGCTCATGTTCAGGGTTTCGGCCCAAATGCCCTGCCCGGCAAAAGCGGAGTCGCCATGCATGAGGATCGGCAGCGTTCGGTGCCTGCCTTCCGCGCCTCGCCGGGTTTGTTTGGCGCGCACGCGCCCCAACGCAACCGGATCGACCGCTTCAAGATGACTGGGATTGCTGACCAGGCGGATTTCCATGCGGTGGCCGTCGAACTCGCGACAACCGGTAGCGCCATGATGGTATTTCACGTCTCCTCCGCCGAGGACGGAGCGCGGGTCGACGTCTTCAAAGCCAGCATAAATATCCGCCGCAGAGCAGCCCACGGTGTTGCAAACGGCGGTAAGGCGTCCGCGATGGCTCATCGCCATTACGCATTCTGCCGCACCATGTTCGGCGGCTTCGGTGAGGATCTCCTCCAGCAGCGGAATCAGGGCCGTGTTGCCTTCCAGAGAGAAACGCTTGGTGCCGATGTAGAGGGTCTGAAGCATTTGCTCGAAGATGTCGGCTTCCACCAGTTGCTTCAGAATGACTTCGCGATTGACCGTGGGCTGGGGACCCTCCATCCGGTCGATGATCCATTGGCGGCGCTCTGGATCAGGGATGTGCATGAACTCAACCCCGACGGTACCGCAGTAGATTTCACGGGCACGGTCCGCATCCGCGCCGCTCACCCGCAGTTCTGAGTAATCAAGACGGGGAAAGTGACCGAGGGGATCGAGATCGGCCTGCAGGTATCCCCAGCGGCGGAAAAGATCGAAAACGCGCCCTCCCTGTTCGTTTTCAGGGCTGGCTTCCACAGATGAAATGACTTGAAGCTGCGACACTGTACTCCTGGCCCGGGATGGAGCTCCGGGACTTTGCTGACGTAAGTACCGACTTTTCGCTCCAGCGCAAAGAGTATCAAAAGCCGGAAACGGCCGCTATGAAGGCGGGCTTCAAAGAGTAAGATTCGCAATGCCAGCCGGAGGTTGAGGAAATTTCGCAAGTGAAAGCCGCCGGGAGCTGTCCGGCGGCTTAGTGTCAGCAAAGCTCTACGCCTTCAGTGCGCCTGTGTACACGGCCATTCCCACCACGGCGTCCACGCCCTCGGCATCCAGCCGGTTCACTTCGTCCATGGACTTGATGCCGCCGGCGACGATGAGTTTGCGCGTGGTCGCAGCCTTCAGTCCCGCGATCACCTCGAATGGAAAACCGCTCATCGTGCCTTCCGTGTCGATATGGGTGTAGAGATAGCCGGAGCAGTATTCCTCGGTCTGGCGCATCATTTCTTCCGGCGTGAGCGTGGTGCCTTCCTGCCAGCCTTTGATCGAGACCTTGCCGCCACGGGAATCGACTGCGAAGAGCAGGCGCGCCGCTGCCGCATAGTGCGCCAGGGCCTTCGCCATCTGGAGATCCACTGCGCCGTTCTTCAAAAGCGCGGAGCCGATGATGACCTTCTTGGCTCCCGCCTGCAACATCTTCGAGGCGGCTTCGACCGATCGGATTCCGCCGCCGACCTGCACCGGAAGGTGCTGGCAGATGTGATGAATGAGCGCCGTGTTTTCGCCTTTTCCCATGGCTGCATCCAGGTCGATCAGCTGCACCATCGGATAGGGAAGAAAGCGGTCGATCCAGTATTGAAGGTCGTCGAATTCGAGCGCCTTCTTTTTGCCCTGCACCAGTTGGACGACCTTGCCGCCCATGAGATCGATTGAGGGAATAAGCATCTTAGTTTGTGTCCTGGGTGATTAGTGTTGGTAGTACGCGGAGACACGCTGTGCCATTAACAAGGGAGCCGCACTGGGATGCCTTCACGCTGCAACTGTGCCTTCAATTCGCGCACATCGTGAATGCCGAAGTGGAAGATCGAGGCGGCGAGTGCGGCATCGGCGCATCCGGCTTTGAAGACCTCCACAAAGTGATCGCCGGAGCCTGCGCCGCCACTGGCGATGACCGGAATGTTGACAGCTTTGGCCACTGCCGCGGTCAGCGGACAATCGAAGCCCTTGCGGGTCCCGTCGCAATCCATCGAGGTGAGCAGGATTTCTCCAGCGCCGCGTGACTCAGCCTCGCACGCCCACTCCACTGCGTCGCGTCCCGTGGCAATGCGCCCTCCGGCGAGATAAACCTCGGCCGGGACCGTGCCCTCGGTGGAAACCGCGGCACCGGCCTTGCGCTTGGCGTCAATCGCAACGATGACGGCCTGCGAGCCAAAGCGCTCGGCAATTTCCGTGATGATTTCCGGATTTTTGATGGCTGCGGAATTGATGCTGATCTTGTCGGCTCCCGCGTCAAAAATTGCTGACGCATCGTCAAGCGAGCGCACCCCGCCGCCCACCGTGAAAGGCACAAACAGTTGCCGCGCGGTGCGCTGGACCACGTCGATGAGGATGGGACGCGCGTCGCTGGTGGCCGTGATATCGAGCAACACGATTTCATCGGCGCCGCTGGTGGCGTGGAGGTGCGCCAGTTCGGCCGGATCTCCGGCATCAATCAGATCGACAAACTGCACGCCTTTGACGACGCGGCCTTTGGTCACGTCAAGGCAGGCAATAATGCGCTTGGTGATTCCAGTGCTCATCGCGTGCTCCTTTCGTTCGCGTAGTCGCAAAAGTTCTTGAGTATGCGCAGGCCGGTGTCGCCGGATTTTTCCGGATGGAATTGCACGCCGAAGACATTGTCCCGCTCCACACAGGCAGCAAAGGTCTCGCCGTAGGTGGTGACGGCAGAGACTCCGGAGACGACCGGCGCGCGATAGGAGTGCGTGAAATAAACAAAGCTATCGTCAGGCACTCCGTTGAGCAAACGCGAATGCTCGCCCTCCGGGGTGCGGCGAATCTGGTTCCAGCCCACGTGGGGCACCTTGAGCGTGGTCTCGAAGCGCTTGCAGGTGCCTTCAAACAGCGCCAGGCCCTGTGTCTCCGGAGCTTCCGTCGAACCTGCAAACTGCCACTGCATCCCCACGCATATACCCAGGAAGGGAGTGCCGCGTTCAATCGCCTGAAGAACGGCTGCACGCACGCCGCTGGTGGCCAGGCGCTCGGTGGTACAGAAGTGGCCAACGCCGGGCAGCACCAGCGCCTCGGCATCGCGCACCTGCCCTGGATCGTCGGTGACCACGGTCTCCTGTCCGAGATGGGTGAAAGCCTTGCGCACGCTGGTCAGGTTGCCAGCCTTGTAGTCGATGAGCGTAATCATTTACAGGAGCCCCTTGGTCGATGGCAACATCTCGGCCAGCCGTTGATCCTTGCTGCAAGCAGCGCGCAGCGCGCGCGCAAAAGCCTTGAACAGTGCCTCTAGCTTGTGATGGTTGGAACGTCCATACATGGTTTTCAGGTGAACGTTGGCCCGTGCTCCGCGTGCGAATCCCTCAAAGAAATCGAAGACCAACTCGCTCTGGAGATCGCCGACCATGCGCACCCGCACCTTGGTGTCCACCACGCACGCGGCCCGGCCGCTCATGTCCACCGCCGCGATGCCCAGCGTTTCATCCATCGCCATCAGGAAATACCCCGCGCGCAGAATTCCCTTCTTGTCGCCCAGAGCGCGGTCGAAGGCTTCGCCCAGGGCAATCCCAACGTCTTCGACCGTGTGGTGCTGATCGACATCGAGATCGCCGCGGCACGCCAGCGCCAGATCGAATCCGCCATGCCGGGTAAACAACTCCAGCATATGGTCAAAGAAGCGGATGCCGGTATCCACCTTGTAGATCCCGGTACCGTCGATGTTGAGCGCGAGCGCAATCTGAGTTTCCGTGGTGATGCGTTCCATCTCCGTGCCGCGCGGCAGGGGTTGGGACACGGTTTTCGCTGCTTTGGTCATCGCGCCTCCTTGGCGAGAGTGGGACGCGCCTGCGGCGTAAAGCCAATGCTGGCGAGTACCTCTGGTAGTGCGTGCAAAAGGCGCTGCGTCTGCAGACGATTGCCGAGCGTGATCCGTACGCAGCCCGCGCAGCCAGGATCACTGTTACGGTCGCGCACCAGAATGCCGCGTTGCCGCATCTGCTCCACAAAGGCGACGCGGTAGTCGCCGAAGTACGCGAGCACGAAATTCGCCTGCGAGGGCCAGTAGTGAATGTTGTGCTCCCGGTAGAACCGTTCGAGGTTGCTTCTGCCTTCGAGGACCTGCGCGATGTAGCCGCTGATGTAATCGCGATCGTCGAGTGCGCCCGGCAGGCAGGTGAGCGCAATGCCGTTTACGTTGTAGGGAGACGCGACCCGGCGCAGCATCTTCAACTGCGCAGCCGAACCAAGCAGCGCGCCGAGCCGAAAGCCCGCCAGTCCGTACGCCTTCGAATAGGTCCGGCTGACGAAGAGATTGTCGATGATGCCAATCTGATCGAGCAGGCTCTCACCACCAAAATGAATGTAGGCTTCGTCAATCAACACGGCGGCATGAGGCGCCGCCTGCACAATGGCCAGCAATTGCTCGCGGGTGGCGATCGCCCCCGTGGGATTGTTGGGATTGGCGATACAGATGAGCCGGGTCTTCGGCGTGATTGCTTTCAGCAAATCGCTGGCCGGAAAGTCGAACCCCTCGCCGGATTGCACCGTACGAACCACTGCGCCGGTTGCCAGTGCGTAGATCTCGTACATGCTGAACGTGGGTACGCTGATCAGCGTCTCGTCCCCCGGCTCGAGATAAGTTTCGGCAAGCAGGTGAATCGCCTCATCCACGCCATTGGTCAGCAGTACCTGCTCGGAGGGGATTCCGAGATGCTCCGCAACCGCTCGCTCGCCGGGTTCGCGCTCTGGATATTTATTGAGCGTCTCGGCGGTGATGGAGTGCAGGGTCTGGAGAACGCGAGGTGAGCAGCCGTCCACGTTCTCGTTGAAGTCCAGGCGCAGTCCGTCGCGCCCTCCAAGCGGAGGATGATACTCCTTCAGGGTTTCGACCGTGCGGCGCGCCCGCAACTTGGTACTCATTTCGCCAGCCTCACCCGGACGCTCGCGGCGTGGCCTTTCAAACCCTCGGCTTCGGCCAGCAGCGTGACCGTCGGTGCAATCTTCTCCAAGCCTTTGCGGCTGGCTTCCTGAATGGTAATGATGCGCACGAAATCGATCACATTGAGGCCGCCGCGATATCGCGCCACATTGCCCGTGGGCAGGGTGTGATTGGGACCGCTGGCATAGTCCCCCAGCGCCTGCGCCGTGTGGTCGCCGAGGAAGATTGAGCCCGCGCACTTGATGTCGTACACGTCTTCCGGCGGCACGCTGACGTGTTCTCCGCCGAGTTCGTTGGTCCACTCGATTGCCTGTTTGCGGCTCTTGGCCACCAGCACCACGCCGCGAGCGGTCAACGCCTGCTTGGCAATCGCATTGTCCTCCGCCATCGCCATTGTGTGCTTGATTACCGACTTTGCCAGCCGCGTGCTGGCGGTGACGAAGATGGCAAGCGCCTCCGGATCGTGCTCGGCCTGGGCGATCAGGTCGCTGGCGATGAACTCCGCATTGCCCTCGGTCGCGCAATAGATAATTTCGGTTGGCCCAGCCAGGAAGTCGATGCCGCAATCGAAGGCAACCAGCTTTTTCGCCAGCGTGACATAAGTGTTGCCGGGGCCGACGATTTTGTTGACCCGTGGAATGCTTTGCGTTCCGTAGGCAAACGCGGCGATCGCCTGCGCTCCGCCAATGCGGTAAAACTCCGTGACCCCGATGAGGGCCGCGGCCGCCAGGGTCTCTGCCGCCGGGCGCGGTGAGGCTACGGCGATGCGCCTCACTCCGGCCACCTGTGCGGGGATCACCGTCATCAGCACGGTGGAGGGTAGCGGATAGCGCCCACCGGGGGCGTAGCAGCCTACGGACTCCAGCGGGCGGATCGCTTGGCCAACGCGCATCCCCGGATGAATCGTGCGAACCCAGGGCCGGGGCAGTTGCCACTCGGCAAAGTTGCGAATGTTATTCGCCGCAATCTCAATGGCGCGAATAAACTCGGCGCTCACCATGTCCACTGCCGCCTGCAACTCCTCAGCGGACACGCGCATGAGGGCCCCCTCGGCGAGCCCGTCGAATTTCTGCGCGTATTCCAGCAGCGCCGCATCGCCGCCAGTGCGTACCCGGTTCACGATCCCGGCGACGGTCTGCTCCACAGCGGGATCAAACGACGCATAGCGATGAGCGAGCGAGGCGACAGCTTGTGCCGCCGCCTCACCATTGAGCAGTTTCATTACATCACCACCTTGTTCAGCGGATATTCGACGATTCCGGTACCGCCCGCTTCCTTCAGCCGGGGAATAACATCGCGCACAACCGTTTCTTCGAGGATGGTGTTGACGGCGACCCACTCGGAGTTGCTGAGCGCGGAAACCGTGGGAGAGTTCAGTGCGGGCAGCACGGCGAGCACGGCCTGCAGATCCTTTTGCTGCACGTTCAGCATCAGTCCAACGCGTCCCTGAGCGGCGATCGCGCCCTGTAGCATCAACGCGATGTTGTCGATCTTCCGCCGCTTCCATTCATCGGCATAGGCCTTTTTGTTGGCGATCACCTGCGTATTCGATTCGAGGACGGTCTCCACAATCCGCAGACGATTGGCACGCAGCGAGCTTCCTGTCTCGGTAACCTCGACGATGGCATCGGCCAGCATCGGCGGCTTCACCTCGGTGGCGCCCCAACTGAAATCGACCTGCACCGGAACATTCTTCGAAGCAAAGTAATTCTTCGTCACCTCAACCAGTTCCGTCGCAATCGTTTTGCCGGCGAGATCACACGCACATTGCACGGTTGAATCTTCCGGTACGGCCAGCACCCAGCGCACGCCTCCACGGCTCTGCTTGGAGTAAATCAGGTCGCAGACAGTTTCCACCTTGCGTCCGCTTTCAACCACCCAGTCGAGCCCTGTAAGGCCGGCGTCCAGCACGCCTTGCTCCACGTAGCGAGCCATCTCCTGAGCCCGGATCAACATGCATTCCAGTTCAGGATCGTCGGTGGATGGAAAATAGGACCGGCCGTTGGCGAAGATTTTGAATCCTGCGGCGGCGAACAAAGAGATGGTCGCATCCTGCAGCGAGCCCTTGGGAATACCGAGACGAATCTTAGGCATTGGAAACCTCCGAAGCGGTGAAGCTGATGGGTTTGGTGAAGCAGGAGCGCGTGCCTTCGTGGCAGACCAACCCGTCACCCTCCACCTGAACCTTGCAGAGAACCGTGTCGTTATCGCAATCCGTGGCTGCATAAGTCAGGCGCAGGCGATTGCCGCTGGTCTCGCCCTTGGTCCACAGCTTGTTGCGGGTGCGGCTGTAGAAGGTTACGTAGCCAGTCTGGAGCGTCTTATCGAGGGCTGCCTGATTCATGAAGCCCACCATGAGAACTTCGCCATTGTCGGCATCCTGAACGATCGCCGGGGCGAGTCCCCCCATCTTTTCAAAATCGATCTGCATTGTTCCATTCCTCTCTGGGCTGGCTTCTCTGGGGCAATCACGCGCCGCGGTCAAAAAACAAAAAACCCGCTGGGTTGGATTGCGCCAGCGGGCCAGTGCTTGGATGATTGCCTTTTACAGGGATCCACGCGCCTCCGCCGACTCAATCGCCGTATGGTGAAGATGATGATGGCGGTGATGTAGCAGAGACGTCATTTCCATTAATCCTAAACAGAGAGTGGAGCCGAGGTCAACGGTAAAAAGCAAGAATCGTTCGCGTTTTGCCGGAATTAGCAGAACTGGATGGCTGGTTGCGCCGTATCCCTTTAACGTAGCGTCCAATACACTAGATGGTTGCACTTGAGGAAACGGGAAGAATGGACGAAGAGACAGGCACGGTTGCCGTCGAGGTATGTAGTGCCAGTCGCTACTACACAATGGGCGAAGCCATCGTACGGGCGGTCGATGACGTCAGCTTCACCATCGGCCGTGGAGAGTTCGCCGCGCTCTTGGGACCGTCGGGGTCGGGCAAATCCACTGTGCTGAACCTCCTCGCCGGACTGGACCGGCTGAGCGCGGGCAGAATCCTGGTGGCTGGTCGCGATCTGAGCACGATGGACTCCGAGGCGCTGGCTCGCTACCGCCGGCTCACCGTCGGCATGATCTTTCAATCCTTCAACCTCGTGCCCACCATGACCTTGGCCGACAACATCGAATTGCCGCTGCGCTTTGCCGAAACCCCTCGCAGCGAGCGGCGCAATCGCGTGCTCGAATTACTAACCAATGTTGGCCTGGCCCAGCGTGCCGGCCATAAGCCCACCGAACTCAGTGGAGGCGAGCAGCAGCGCGGCGCCATTGCGCGTGCTCTGGCCAACCGTCCTTCCGTGTTGCTGGCCGATGAGCCCACCGGCAACCTGGACAGCCGCAACGGTCAGGAAGTGATGGCCCTGCTGCGCGAGCTGAACGAAAAAATGGGAGTCACCGTGTTGATGGTGACGCACGATCCGGCGCTGGCCGCGCGCTATGCCCGCAAATCCTTGCACATGGCCGACGGAAAGCTGGTTTCCACCGTCGAGGCGATGCGATGAACCGCCAGGACCTGTTTGAACTCGCGGGCCGCAATATGCGCAATGCGCGGCTGCGTAACGCGCTCACCACCATGGGAATTGCCGTGGGCGTGGCCTCGCTGGTCGCCATGCTTTCCCTCGGCATCGGCTTGCAGGGATTTGCCAATCACCAGCTCCTGAAATCCGGAATGTTCCAGACCGTCTTTGTTACCGGCAAGCAGGACATGCGAAACATGGAGCAGAACGCCGACGCCAAGCCCGAAGAATCTCCGGTGCTCGATGACGATGCGCGTAAGAAGATTGCGGCACTGCCTGGGGTCGAGGAAGTTGCTCCCGAGATGCGCGCAATGTCCGAGGTGGAGTACGGGGATAAAACGAATTTCACGCTGCTGGCAGGGCTTCCACCGTCCGCACGCGAGGAGGACGCGGTCGAAAAGGTAGACGGCAGATTTTTCAGCTCCGCCAATGCCGATGAAGTTCTGGTCCAGCGTGACTTCGCGAAGAAGCTGGAGACGAACCCGGAATCCGTGCTCGGAAAAACGCTGACCGTGCGCTACGCCGAGCGTCAGAGCGGGGAAAGCGCCGGCAGCTTCAGCATTGAGCGCAAGGAAAAGCAGTTCCGGGTTGTCGGATTATTGGACGACGAGCCGTTCGGCGGCATGCGTATGATCAGCCGCGCGCGCGTCTTTCTGCCCACCCAGACCGCCGAGGCCATGAACCTGATGCAGCCTGCGGATACTCAACAACTGGTCCGATCCGCACCCGGCGCGCGCACCTACTCGATGCTCGCGGTGCGCATGGAATCTGCAGCCTACGCCGAGAAAGTGGAAGAGTCGGTAAAAAAGATGAATTACTCGGCCTATTCCTATCTGGACGCGACCAAAAGCATTCGCCGCTTTTTTGCCGTGTTGGATATGTTCCTGGGAATCTTCGGATCACTGGCGCTGGCCGTGGCTTCACTGGCGATTGTGAATACGCTGGTGATGGCCGTGCTGGAGCGGCGGCGTGAGATCGGAATCATGAAGGCCCTGGGAGCCAGCGATGCCGACGTAAAGAAACTCTTCTTCGCCGAAGCCGCCACCATGGGATTGATCGGTGGCACGCTGGGCGTTGCGCTGGGTTGGATCATCGGACGCGCCATTAACTTTGGTACCAATCTTTACCTGCATAAAATGAAAATGCCGGCTGAAAATCTTTGGACGGTTCCGATCTGGCTGGTCGTCGGAGCCGTGGTCTTCGCGGTGCTGGTCAGCGTTTTGGCCGGCATCTATCCGGCCGCACGCGCCGCCCGGCTTGACCCGGTACAGGCGCTGCGCTACGAATGACGTTATGAATGACTGTTGTATCGACATATGTCAATGACCCGTGTGGATGAAATGAAAGCTGTACGCCGTGCGATTGCTGTGCTTGGATGTCTTCTCACCTTTGTCACGCTCAGCGTTGCTCAGTCCGCCGTCGCTCATTCCACCGGTGCCCATTCAAGGGTGGAATGTTCCACGCTGGAGAGCAGGATTCTCGCTCGCCAGGTGCCTTATTGCGCGATGCTTCCTCCCGGCTATGTGGCAGACAACGCTCGCCGCTATCCCGTGGCCTACTATTTGCATGGCCTGGGAGACAACGAGCAATCTCTGGTGAACCTGGGCGGATGGTCGATCTATGATCGCCTGATGCGCGAGAGGAAAATTGGCGAGTTCGTAGTGCTGGCTCCGGCAGGATTTGCATCGTTCTACATCAATTCCAGGGACGAAAAATTCCGCTATGAAGATTTTTTCCTGCATGAGTTTCTCCCCGCAATGGAGAAAAAATATCGCATCGGAAAGACCCGTTCGCAGCGCGGAATCCTGGGAGTCTCCATGGGCGGGTATGGCGCGCTGCACTACGGATTCAAATATCCCGGCATGTTTTCCGCCGTCAGCGCGAACATGCCCGCGCTGATTGAGCATGTGCGGCCGGAACTCTCTCCGGAGTGGCAGCAAAAATTGATGGACAGGATCTTCGGCGATCCGCCCGATCTGACGTTCTACGAAAAAAATTCAGCCTTTCATCTGGCGCGCACCGTCCCCGTGTCCGCGCTCAAGCACATGGAGATCTATTTCGATTGCGGTGCCCAGGATCGCTTTGGATTCAATGTTGGAACCGTGGCCATGGACAAACTGCTTACCCAACGTGGGATTCCGCACGAGGCCCATATCTATCCCGGTAGCCACGACTGGCCGTATGTGCTGGAGCATTTTGCCGCGTCGCTGGAAGCTCAGTCGAAAGGCCTTGGCGCGAATTGAGATACAAATCCAGGATGTAAAACTATGAGGCAAAGTAAGAAGACGGCGCGGTCCAATCAGATTGTGATTCGCGACGATGATCGTGTCTTCGTGCTGACTGGCGCGGGCATCAGCGCCGAAAGCGGACTGGCGACGTTTCGTGGCGCGGGCGGACTGTGGGAAGGCGAGCGCGTGGAAGACGTGGCGTCGCCGCGCGGCTGGAAGCGCGATCCTGAGCGCGTCTGGCGCTTTTACTCGCTACGCCGGAAGGCCGCTGTACATGCCGAGCCCAATCCTGCACACTTCGCCCTGACGGAGTTGGAGCGCAAGTTGGGCGAGCGATTCTTCTTGTGCACGCAGAATGTGGACAATCTGCATGAACGTGCAGGTTCGCGGAATCTTGTGCATATGCATGGCGAACTCTTCCAGTCCTGCTGCGAGAGCTGTGAGCGCGAACCCTTTCCCGACGTGCGCCTGTACCAGAGCAAAGCAGAGCACCTCTTCTGCGAGTGTGGCGGACGTATCCGCCCGAATATCGTGTGGTTTGGCGAGACCCCATTTCACATGGAACGTATCTTCGAGGAGTTGCATCGCTGTAGCGTGATGCTGGTGGTTGGGACTTCAGGTGTGGTGCAGCCTGCGGCGAGCTTTGTGGCTTGGGCCACCGAGCGCTCCTGCGCCTCGCCTGCGCGCACGTATTATGTGGGCCCGGAGCATCCGGCTAATGCCGCAGCCTTCACTCGGGTGTTCGAGGGCAGGGCTGGCGAACTGCTCCCGCAACTATTCATGTAGTGCATAGCGGATTTTGGTTGACCATTGAGCGCCTGAGAACGACAATCATCGTTCCTGTCAGGAGTGGCAGGTCTCCTCAAAAATGTTAATTTATCTCTGTGGTGCCATCGAAGACTCCCCCGACCACGGCAAAGCTTGGCGGGACGAGGTCACGCGTTCTCTTCATGAGCTGGGACATGAGGTTTATGATCCGGCGCTCGATGAAGAAAAGGACTTGACCGAGCAGGAAGTACGCGAATTTCGCGGTTGGAAACAAACCGACCTTCCCCGCTTTCAACGGACCATTCGCAAAATTATCCAATTCAATCTGGACTGGATCGAAGAGCGTTGTGATGCGCTGGTAGCCTACTGGGACGAGTTCGCAGACCAGGAGGCGGCCACGCCGGGCGAACTCACCGTGGCATACCGTCGCGGCATGCCTGTGTACCTGGTGACCAAAATGCCGGTCGAACAGGTGAGCGGCTGGATATTAGGATGTGCCTCGCAGGTATTCCCGGGCTTTCAAGAGCTGCGTGAGTACCTCACCAACAAGCGTTCCCGCGCTCAGCTACACGCCTGATCGCGCGAGAAAATTGCCTCGCGGCTGTTGGTCGCGCAGCCTTCCGCTCGGATTGCCGTGCAAGCAAAATCACGCTTGAGGTAATGCATGAACGAAACGCCGAAGAGCCTGGACCCAGTGGCCGTTGCGCGCGCCCGCCGCCGGCTCGGATTTGTGGCGCTGCTGTGGTGGATTGCGGCTCTGGCCGGAACCCTCGGTCTGATCCAGCGGCTCCAGGCAAGCTGGGTGCGCGTGCTATTCGTCGGCATCTCCTGGGTGCTCGCCATTTTTTTCAGCTATGCCTGGTGGGAAGTTCGTAAGGGCCACTTGCCGGAATGAAATTTTACCAAGCGAAGCGCATCGAGTCACAGCACGCCCGCTGCTCTGCGGGCGTGTTTCTCTCAGCTCTGGCTGCTTGGTCTTTGAATTTTCATCGTGGAATTTTCCTCGTGCGGTGCTAGAGTTCATCTCCAAAGGCAGACTGGCTCTTTATGCGGAAACCTGTGCTCACTCTGTGGATCATGGCAGCGGTTCTTCTGCTGCCGACGCTCGCGCCAAGCTGGGGTGATGTCGGACACACGACCATCAATCGCGTGGCCGCCGAAAAAGTTTCGCCTGATATGCCGCAGTTTCTCAAGACCGCCTCAAGTCGTATCGCGTGGCTGGGACCGGAGCCGGATCGTTGGCGCTCCCCTCTGGAGAAACCGCTGAACGACGCGCAAGCCCCGGATCATTTCATCGATCTTGAATACGTGGATTGGCTGAAACCGCTTCCGCCGGACCGCTACAAGTTCATCCAGGCGGTGTATGAATATCGTGCGCGGCATCCTCTGGCTGGCGTGCCGCCGCCGGAAAAAATTGGCTTCCAGCCGTACATCACCATCGAAGTCTTTGACCGCCTGAAGGTTGCCTTCCGCGAATATCGCCATCTCCGGGCTGAGGGACGTCCGGCCACGGATGCCGAAGCCAACGCGATCTTCTACGCGGGCTGGCTCGGGCACTACGTCGGAGATGGTTCTAACCCGATGCACACCTCAATCCAGTACAACGGCTGGGTGGGGCCGAATCCCAAGGGATATACCACTTCGCATGATGTTCACGCGAAGATGGAGACCGCGTTTGTAAATGCCAATCCGGAGGTCACATACATCTCGGATCTGGTGGGCGCGCCCAAGCATCTCGATCATCCTTTCGAGGACTACATCGCCTACCTGCGCGAGTCGCAGTCGAAGATCGAGCGGGCATACGCGTTGGAGAAGGTGGGTGGTTTTGATGGCAAAGGCACGCCGGAATCGCGTGAGTTCATCCGTCACCAGCTCGGCCGCGGCGCACAGATGCTGCTGAATTTGTGGTACACCGCATGGGTGGACTCAGCGCAGGAGCCCGAGTCCTCGCATGGCGAGAATCGCGAGCCTCGCATGAATAACGCAACAACTCTCGCCCGCAAGGAATAGTCCATGGAGGAATTGAGCGGCAAGCAGATCGAAGCGTTATGGACGGCGGCGCAACGGGCCAGCGAGCGTGCCTATGCGCCGTTCAGCAACTTCTACGTGGGAGCGGCCATACTCACCCGGCGCGGCGAAATTTTCACCGGCTGCAACGTGGAGAACTCATCCTTTGGCCTCACCAACTGCGCCGAGCGTACCGCCATTTTCACGGCAGTTGCGGCCGGAGCCTTGAGTGCGGAACACGATCTGGTCGCGGTCGCCGTGGTCAATCGGCAAGGAGCGGCCTGCACGCCCTGCGGAGCTTGCCGCCAGGTCATCTTCGAGTTCGGTCCCGAGGCCGTTGTGATCTATCGTGCGCCAAGCGGCGAGATTGTGCACACAAAAGCAAGAGACCTGCTGCCGGATGGCTTCCGGCTGCGCTGAATTGCGGTTTCAGTTGCCTTCAACTTAGCGGGGTTTAGAACCTGCTTTCGAAGTCGGCGAGGCGATGTTCCAGCCGCCACTGTTCGCGCGCCTTTTCGCTGTCATTCAGGAATTTCATGCAGGCTGGATTGGGTATGGTCGCGGGCCGGTCATTGGCGCACTCGTGCACGGGAGTGAATTTGTGAGCGTCGCTCCACAGGCTGCCCCCCGGTAGAAACGAATGCTCCAGGCTGGTGCGCGCCATCCTTTTCAGCGTGGGGTAGTCGAGCCCCTGGTCCAGCACGGCGCGCTCGTACTCGATGGTCATTTCCGAGCGGGAAACCCCCTCGTCATCGGTTGCCAGCGCTACCGGGACCCCGGCCTTCAAGTACATGGCCAGCGGATGCTGCCGTCCCTTAACGCCGAGAATCTCATCATTCGAGGTAAGGCAAATCTCGACCATTACGTTGCGGCGGGCCATCATGGCCAGCAGCTCGTGCGGATTTTCCTCGTACATCACATCCACACCATGCCCAATCCGCTCAGCCTTGCCCAGCTCGATGGACTCGCGGATATGGGAGCGTAAGCCGTCGGTCGGTACGATGCCGGGCTTCAATTCCCCGGCGTGCAGCGTGAGGTGCACATTGGGATACATGCTCTTGAGATAGTTCACCATCTCCATGTGGAGGTGGAAGTCCTGCATCGGCACATACCAGTCCTCGGGTTGTACCAGGTTCAGGGCCACTACCCGCGGATCATGGCTGGCCAACTCAAAGCCCATTAATATCTGGGCGAAAACCTGTGCCGGTTTGGCCGCGCGCGACACGCTGTAGATGTAGCGCACGTGTACCGAGCAGGCCCCGGCTTGAATTTCTGGTTCAACCGCGCACTTGAGCTGTTCGTTCTTGCCCTGCTCCATGGCGTCAAGATCTTTGCGTGCGTCCTCCACCACTTTCGCAAAATCAGCGTCAAGCAGTTGCTGGCGCATCGTAGCGAAGTCAGGCACGTAGCCAAGACGAGCGCCCAGTGCGGCGGCGTGTCCGTGGTCTGGAGAGACCATCAGTTCCATATACTGCACGTTTCCATCGGCAGCGCGCCGGGTCACTTCGGCGAGAATCTGTGACATGTGGTTTTCGGTCGCGGGGCCAAACTTGGAGAAGGTGTCAAAGAAATGGTCGTGCCCATCGGCTGCGGATTTGAGATCGCGCATCGACCACGCGTCGATCACGTGATGGTATAGTTCCGGATCGCTCAATGCCTGGCGCGCTTCCGCCTGGTTGGGCTGGCAGGGTGCCTGGGCCAGCGCCAGCGACTGGCGATCGAGGCACAGTCCCGAGTCGGCCGCAAACTGCATCAAGCTCTCCGCGTAAACCGCGCCGGTAATGTGGTTGTGCAGGTCGCCGCCTTTTGGCATTTCCTTCAGCATGGCGTAGAGCGCGCCAGTGTTGCTGCGCGCCTCATTCAGGGCCCGCTCCGTGCGCGCCTCCGCGGTTTCGGTTGCCGGCCGGGCTTCGGACTGTTGTTGTTCTTTGGCAACTTCATGAGCGGCGGTAGCTGGTCGTGCCGGGGAGTTTTTGAACGCTTGGATCTGCGATCCAGAAGCACCGATAGTAAGAACTGCGACGAGGAGAATGGATAATTTTCCTGCGCTGCGCTGGCGCATGGCTGCCTCCAGGGGCGAACGTGGCCCCTTGTAAGTGGAACCTTTAAATCATATCGCGAATTGATGGTTGGGCGCTGCCCGGGAGTGCGGACCCAAGGCTCAGGCTGTTTTGCCGGTTGCAACTTTTGTCCATACCTTCTACCATCCATTTTCCCCGTATCTGCCGCTACCTCGTTTCGGGAGCAACGCATTGTGCCGGAGCTGAAAGTACTTTTCTCGCGTGAACAGATTGCCGCCCGGGTCGCCGAGTTGGGCCGGCAGATTTCGCAGGACTTTGCCGGAGAACCGGTAGTTCTATTGGGCGTGCTGAAGGGCGCGGCAATTTTTCTCAGCGACCTCTCGCGCCACATCGAACTGGATTCCACCTTCGACTTTATCGCCGTTTCCACCTACGGCGACCAGACGCAGAGCAGCGGCGAGGTCAAATTGCTGAAGGATGTCGATCAATCCATGGAGGGCAAGAACGTCATCCTGGTCGAGGACATCCTCGACACCGGGCTGACCATGTGCTACCTGAAAAAGATGATTCTGGCGCACCATCCCAAGGCTTTCAGAATCGCAGCTCTGCTCGATAAAAAATCCCGGCGTTTGCAGCCCATCCAAGCTGACTACACGGGATTTGAAATTCCCGATGTATTCGTCGTGGGATACGGAATGGACCACGCCGAGCATTACCGGAACCTTCCGGACATTTGCGTGGTTCCATAGAGGTGTCGCGCTTGCTTAGTCGTACACTATTGGTGCCATCATCTCTGGACGGAAGGGCGTAGGTATTTTAGATGTCGCACACGATCAGCTTGAATGCCTCCGTAGAAGCCATTCGCAACGATTGGCGCTTAGCCGCGAAGCTCATTGACCACACACTTCTAAAGCCGGACGCCACGCGCGACCAAGTGGCGAAGCTCTGCCATGAAGCGGTGGAGTACGGATTCTGCTCGGTGATGGTCAACCCATCGAACATCGCTCAGTGCAGGGCTGCATTGCGGGGTACTGGCGTAGTGACTGGGACCGTAATCGGCTTTCCGCTGGGCGCCACCACTTCCACCACCAAGCTGGCCGAGGCCGGTGATGCGCTGCGCCTGGGCGCCACCGAACTCGACATGGTGATCAACATCGGGGCGCTCAAAAGCGGCGACCGTGACCTCGTGCAGATGGAGATGCAATCGTTGGTGCGTCTCTGCCATCGCTCTGGCGCCTTGCTCAAGGTCATCATCGAAGCCGCTCTTTTGACCACGGAAGAAAAAATTCTGGTCTGCCAACTGGCTGCCGCCGTAGAGGTGGATTTTGTGAAGACCTCCACCGGCTTTTCCTGCGCCGGTGCCACTGCCGCCGATGTTTCGCTGATCCGCGGCGTGGTCGGCCATAAGATTGGAGTCAAAGCGGCGGGTGGAATCCGCACCGCCTCCGACCTGCTCACCATGGTCGATGCCGGAGCCAGCCGGGTTGGTGCCAGCGCCAGTGTGGCCATCGTCAAAGAACTGGGCGCGAAGTAATCCTTCGCATCAGCAAGCGGGTACCACTCATCCGGCGCGGCACTCTGCTTATTGCATTCCGCGCAACGCAGAGAATCTGCTTTGCGCCGAATCCTGTGTGGGATAAGCTCAATTCGTCTCCTGTATAGATTCACCGGGCGCGATCTTGACCCTCCACGGGATGGCCTCAAATGCTCTTCGTCGAACTCATCCGCAAAAAGCGCGACGGACGGGAACTGTCGCGCGAAGAGATTGAATTCATCGTGTCCGGCTATACCCATGGCGAAATCCCCGATTATCAAGTGTCTGCGTTTTTGATGGCCTCATTGCTTCGCGGGCTCACCCGTGCCGAGACCGCCGCGCTGACCGGTGCCATGCTCGCATCGGGCAAGGTGCTCGATCTTTCTGCGATCCCCGGCAGCAAAGTGGATAAGCATTCCACCGGCGGCGTGGGAGATAAGACATCGCTTCTCATTGCGCCAATCGTAGCCGCGGGCGGCGTCAATGTGCCCATGATCAGTGGGCGCGGACTGGGACACACCGGCGGTACGCTGGACAAACTCGAGGCGATTCCCGGCTTCAACGTCCACCTCAAACTTACTGACTTCCGCCGCATCCTCTCGCGGATCGGTTGCGCCATGATCGGACAGACCGAAGACCTCGCCCCAGCGGACAAAAAGTTTTACGCCTTGCGCGACGTCACCGGCACGGTCGAAAGCCCGGCGCTCATCTGCGCCTCCATCATGAGCAAGAAACTGGCCGAGGGTATCGACGCTCTTGTGCTCGATGTGAAAACCGGCTCCGGTGCGTTCATGAAGGATCCTAACGACAGCGAATTCCTGGCCCGCTTGATGGTGGAGACCGGCGAGCGCATGGGAAAGAAGATGGTCGCGCTCATCACTGACATGGATCAACCGCTGGGCCGCAATATCGGCAACGCCCTGGAGGTTGTCGAATGCGTAGAACTTCTACGCGGTCAGTTCGCCGGCTCTGAAGACTTGCTCGAACTCACGCTTGAGCTGTGCGGCTGGATGTTCTTCCTCGGCGGACGTACCGCAAGCCAGGACGAGGGACGCGCGCTGGCCCTTGAGATCCTTCGCAGCGGCAAGGCCCTGGAAAAGTTCCGTGATCTGGTGCGCGAACAGGGCGGCGACCTTCGCAGTATTGACGATCTCGCGCTGTTGCCGCGCGCCACGCATCACGCAGAGATACTTGCTCCCGCCAGCGGTTTTGTTTCCACCATCGAGTGCGAGCGAATGGGTATGGCCGGGGTGATCCTGGGCGGCGGACGCCTCACCAAGGAGGACGCAATCGATCCCGCCGTCGGAATCGTGTTACACAAGAAGGTGGGCGACACCGTCTCTGCGGGCGAGGTGCTCTGCACCGTCCACTACAATGCAGTCGAGCGTTTCGCTCAGGCGAAGCCCGTGATTACCGCTTCGTATTCTATCGGCGCACAAAAGCCGCAAGCGCGGCCGTTGATTCAAAAACTGATTCAGGGCAAGTCTGTTTAATGCCGAGGGCTGCAATGGGACGATTCACCGGAGTACTGGGACTGGTCGTGTTGTTGGCCGTTGCCTGGCTGTTTTCCACCAACCGCAAGGCCATTCGCTGGCGCGTCGTCGCCACCGGAATCGCATTGCAGGTGCTGTTTGCCGTCTTCGTGCTTAAAGTGTGGTGGGGACAACTGGCGATTGCCAAAGCCGGAGAAGGCGCAAAGCGTTTGCTTGCCTGCTCATTCGCCGGCTCCCGTTTTGTTTTTGGAGAAGCAGGGGCGCAGAACTCCAACCTCGGTTTCATCTTTGCCTTCCAGGTGTTGCCCGCCATCATCTTCATCGCCGCGTTTTTCTCCATTCTGTACTACTTCGGCATCATGCAATTTCTCATTCGCATGGTCGCCACGGTGATGGAAAAAACCATGGGCGCCAGCGGTGCGGAATCGCTCAACGTCGCCGCCTCCATCGTCATGGGACAGACCGAAGCTCCGCTCACCATCCGCCCCTATCTTCCGCGCCTCACCCAATCAGAGCTCATGGTGGTGATGACTGCGGGCATGGCGCATGTCTCCGGCAGCATTATGGCCGCCTACATTGCCACCGGGGTTGCGCCGGAGCACCTGTTGGCCGCGGTCATCATGACCGCACCCGGAACGCTCACCGTCGCCAAGATGCTGCTGCCGGAGACCGAGGTTCCGGAGACTGCCAGTGGTGCCGCATTGCCGAAGGAGGAGCGCGCCGCCAACGTGCTGGAAGCCGCCGCCAAGGGAACCAGCGACGGCCTGTTCCTGGCATTGAACGTGGCTGCCATGCTGATTTCGTTCCTGGCCATCATCTTCCTCATCAACTCACTTCTGGGAGGCGCCCATAATTTCCTCGCCGCCCATGGTTGCACCTGGTTTCCAGCGAGCCTGGAGAAAATTTTCGGCGTACTCTTTGCCCCCGTCGCCTTTATCATCGGAGTTCCGTGGCATGATTGCATGGCCATTGGCAACCTGCTGGGAACGCGCATGGTATTGAATGAACTGGTCGCATTCACTATGCTGGGTGCGCAGAAGGCGGCGCTGGATCCACGCTCGTTTACCATTGCCACCTTTGCGCTTTGCGGCTTTGCCAATTTCGGCTCCATCGGGATTCAGATTGGCGGCCTCGGCGCGCTGGCGCCTTCGCGCCGCGCCGATCTGGCCCGTCTTGGATTTAAAGCTATGATCGCCGGAACCATGGCGAATCTTATGTCGGCTTGCATTGTGGGAGTGTTGTTATGAGTTCGCACGCAGATGTAAAGCACATGGCGATGGATGAGTTCACCCGCGCCGAGTCCGCGGCCATGGTGATTCGCATGCAGCTTTCGCAGAAGCCGCACTTGGGAGTGCCTGAAATCGCGGTCGTGCTGGGCTCCGGCCTGGGTGCTTTCGCAGAAGCGCTGAAAGATTCGGTGATCATTCCTTACGGTGACATTCCGAATTTCCCGCGCGCCACCGCCGTCGGCCATGCCGGACGTCTGGTGATCGGAAAGATCGGCAATCTCACGGTTGCGGCCATGCAGGGACGGGTTCATCAGTATGAGGGTTACAGCAGTCGCGAAGCCGGCTTTCCCGTACGCGTGCTGTTCCGGCTCGGCATCAAGAGCCTGGTCCTCACCAATGCCGCTGGAGGCGTCAACCCCGCCTACGCAGAAGGCGCGCTGGTCGTGCTCAGCGACCACATCAATCTGCAGGGTAACAACCCGCTCAACGGACCGAACGATGAACGCTTCGGGCCGCGCTTTCCGGATATGAGCGAAGCCTATTGCCGCCGCTATCGCCTTCTCGCCCAGGATGCGGCATGCCAGCTTGGCATTGATCTGAAGGAAGGTGTGTACGCCGCGCTCGCCGGTCCCAGTTATGAAACCCCTGCGGAGATACGATATCTGCGCACCATTGGCGCCGATCTGGTTGGCATGTCCACCGTGCCGGAGGTCATCGTGGCGCGGCACGTGGGAATCAAGGTTCTAGCCATCTCCTGTGTAACCAACATGGCCGCAGGACTATCCGAAGGTGAGATCCGCCATCAGGATGTGCTGGAGACCGGCGAGCGCGTGCGCGGCACACTGCTTGCCCTGCTTACGGCCATTCTCCCCAGGATTGTGGCGGATGGAAACTCATCTTCGTAAAGCACGCATACGCACCAGCCGATAAAGCCTAACGCGATCCTGTGGCGTGAATTCGTGGCAACCATTAGCTACTTCGTTATCTTTCAAGTACAACAATTGCATACTAAGTAAATCTTGCTGCACCGAAATATGTGCAAACGGCCAAAAAACCTCTCTGAGCTCCCGTTTTGCTCCCAACCGTCATTGGTTGACAGTGATCTACAAAGCTCCTAGAGTCGTTGCATCGGCTTCAGATAAATTGCTGTCTCTCGAGAGAGGTTAGTTCTCTTGCTTGTGAGCGCAATCGCTAGCAGGAAGCCGTGTTCTTTGCCAATTCAGCGTTCGCGCGCCTGAGGCTCTCGCCTTGGGCATGGGAAGCGGGTGAGAATCCCGCGCTGCCGCGCAACTGTAAGTCGGGGAGAATGGCCGCATCGCCACTGTGCCAAGTGCATGGGAAGGCTTGCGACGCCTGAGTCCGAAGGGACCGTCCCGAATAGCCAGGAGACCGGCGCGAACACACCCACAACCCCTTTCGCGTGTGAGGGAGGATGTATGCGAGTTTTCCGCCTCGTAGTTTGCTATTTATTTCTATTCCTATTTTCCATCTCTGCTTTCGCTTCCGAATTCAAAGTGAAAGTGCTGGACCCTTCTTCGGCCGCAGTGCCGGGAGCACGTGTCTCCATTTTTTCCAGCGATGGAAAGGCGCTTGGCGTGGGCACCAGCGCCGGTGATGGCGTTGCTTCGTTCAAGAATCTTTCCGGCAACGTACGCGTGCGTGTCGATGCCCCTGGATTCGGACAACTGGAGACCACAGCCTCTGCACCATCTCCAGTCACCGTGCAACTCAGCATGGCGGTGTCCGAGCAGACTGTGGTGGTGACTGCCGACGCGACTCCTCTGGAAGCGGCCAAAGCAGGGGCCGCTGTTTCCAGCCTGGATGCCAGCACACTCGGTGTGCTGAATCTGCCGGAGTTGTCCGACAATCTTCGTTTTCTTTCCGGCGTGTATGTTTCCGACACCGGGCAGCGCGGCGGCCTGACCACCATGTTCGTACGCGGCGGTGAGTCGAACTACAACAAAGTGATTGTGGACGGCGTACCGGTGAATGAGGACGGTGGAACAATGAACATCGGCGTGGTCCCGGCGTACCAGTTGGACCGTGTCGAGATGGTACGTGGAGCGGTCAGCACGCTCTATGGCTCCGATGCCATGACCAGCGTAACTCAACTCTGGTCCGCAAGCGGGACGACGCGCACGCCCGAGATGAAGTTCGGCTCCGAGGGCGGAACCTTTTCCACCGCCCACGGCTTTGCCTCTGTGGCGGGCGCGGCCAGCTTCCTGGACTACAGCGCGTTCGCGGATCAGTTCCAGACCAGTGGCCAGGGTGTGAACGACGACTACGAGAATGCGATGCAAGGGACAAACCTTGGAGTGAAGCTCGCCAACTCCACGGCGTTGCGATTGCGGCTGCGTCATGCAAACTCGCGCACCGGGGTGCAGAGCGACTGGTATTATCCCTTCCCCGGCGTGACGTCGATTGCTCCGGATACCTACCAATATGCACGTCAGAACGATCTGCTCGGCAGCCTGGAACTGACTTTCTCCCCGATGCACAACTGGCAGAACGCCATCACCGGATTTGAATACAACCATATTCTGCGCAATGTGGACCCAGGATTGGACGTTGACAGACTGAACGACTCTGCCTTTGATAGCCGCGACCACTTCAATCGCGCTGGTGTGGACTACCAGGGCGACATCACCGAGCGTACATGGTCGCGCAGCGTCTTTGGTTTTCACTTTGAAGACGAGAATGGATATATCTCAAGTACCTATACCTCCTATGGATTTCCGGGTAGTTCCTTCACCCACGGGCTGCGCCGCAACTCCGCGTTGTTTGGAGAACAGGTGATCGACTGGAAGCGGGTGACCGTGCAGGGCGGACTACGTTGGGAGCATAACGAGAGCTTCGGGGATAAGGCTGTGCCGCGTGTCTCGGCATCCTACCTGCTTCGGCAGGGCGGAGAGTGGCTTGGTGGAACCCGCGTTCGTGGCAGCTACTCGGAAGGTATCAAGGAGCCAAGCTTTGAACAAAGCTTTGGCATCGGCGGTACCTACGTGACGTTGCCCAATCCTGACCTGAAACCAGAGCAGGTGCGCGCCTTGGAAGCAGGCTTTGTGCAGAGTCTGTTGAATGGCCGCTGGAGTCTTTCCGCGCTGTATTTCAATAACCTCTTCACGAACCAGATCGAATACAGCTTTAATTCGTCGAATTTTACCAGCCAGTACATCAACCTGAACCGGGGACTGGCCCACGGCGCCGAGGTGGAGTTGCAGGGCAGGCTTAGCCGCAAGATCTCCGTCGGTGGCAGCTATACGTACGATTCGACCCAGGCTTTGAGCGCTCCGCTCTGCACGGCTGGAAGCGGATGCACGATGACCGGCCAGGCTTTTATACGGCGTCCGAAACAACTTGGCAGCGTGCTGACAACCTACACGGGAGCCCGCTGGGGAGCGAGCCTGGCGGGAAGTTTCGTCGGGCGGCGGACAGATTTCGACTTCGAAGCATTTCCCGTGCCAACGTTATCTCTGCCCGGTTATGCACGGTTGGATGCTTCGGGTTATTGCAACCTGAATCGTCATGTCACCGCATTTGCCACCGTGCAAAACCTGCTGGACCGCAAGTACGAGGAGGTAGCGGGATATCCGGCGTACAAAGCCAATTTCCGGGCGGGGATGCGCTTCCGCTTCGGTGGCGAGTAGCTTAAACGAACTCCGCAGAGGCCGGCTTTTCCGCCGGCCTTTGCTGTTTTTGCCACGGCAAGGCGATACTGGATGGGATGCCTGCGCAATCTGCATTGGGCACGAAATGATATGGAAGGAAGATTCGTATGGAATTCATGGAGCTACTGCGGGCACGGCATTCGGTGCGGAAGTTTCGCGGCGAACCGGTGGCTGAGGAATTGGTCGCCCAGATTTTGGAGGCGGTGCGGACGGCCCCGACGGCGGGGAATTTTCAGTCGTATGAGATTTACGTGGTGAGCGGCGCAACGCAGATGCGGGCACTGGCTGAGGCGACATTCAGCCATGACTGGATTGCGCAGGCTCCGCTGGCGCTGGTGGTGTGCACGTATGCAGAGCGCTGCCAATACGATCCCAAAGTGCACTGGGCGCTGCAGGATGCGAGCGTGGCGGCGACGCTGGCTCATCTGGCGATTGTGGATCTGGGCCTGGCTACCTGCTGGGTCGGTGCATTTATTCCGGGGAAGGTTGCGGCAGTGCTTGGGGCGGCAAAGGAGCATGTTCCATTGGCGATCCTGCCGGTTGGATACGCGGATGAAGTTCCGGAAAACACTGACCGGCGCCCGTTGGCGGAGTTTGTACACCGGTGTGAGTAGGTTCTGCGAGGGGGTGCGCGGGATTTCAGTCTGAGGCTGGAAATCGCGGCAGGCTAGGCACGGGTACGCATTTCGGACTTGTAGTGCTGAATGCGCTGGCGCATCTCCTGCAGTTTCCTGACCTGCTCGGCCGACAATGGCTGCCCGCAGCCAAGTTGCTTTACGACCAGAGCGATCTTGGCGAAGTGCTCGACGGTCTCCATGTTCATGTGTGCCTGGATCAAGTCGCTGCCGAAGGTGACGACACCATGGTTGGCCATGAGGATGGCATCGTGATCGGGGATGAACGGTTCGAGTGCGTCAGAAAGGTCAGGGGTACCCGGGGTTGCGTAACGGGCCAGCGGGATCTCACCGAGCGAGAGCAGGACTTCGCTGATGAGAGCCTGATCGAGGGCGAGTCCGCAGGCGGCAAAGCCGGTGGCAGTGGGGGGATGCGCATGGACGATGGCGTTCACGTCCGGACGCATCCGATAGATGGTCAGGTGCAGGCTGATTTCGCTGGTGACGTCGCGAAAGCCCGAGACTTTGCGGCCATTCATGTCCACTACGAGGAGGTCCTCGGTGGACATCATTCCCTTGCTGATGCAGGTGGGCGTGATGAGAACCGAAACTTCATTGAGGCGCACGGAGATGTTGCCGTCGGTTGCAGCAATGTACCCGCGCTCATGCAACATTTTGCCGAAGCGCAGTATTTCCTGCCGGGACTCGTGCTCGCTCATTGCCGTGTTCAATCCAGTGAGAATTTTCCCGCCTTCCGCATAGTACCGTAGCATCCGAGGGCTTCGCTACAATTTCTGTGAAGCACTGATGAATCTGTCCGGCTCTATAATTATTTCGTGCTGGTTTCCGATTTTGATTTTCCACTTCCTCCCGAGCTGATCGCACAATACCCGCCCGCCGAGCGCGCGGCGTCGCGGATGTTGCACCTGCAAGGCGAGCTTCTGCGGGACACGGTTTTTGGCGAGCTGCCGGCACTGCTGCGGGCTTCCGACCTGCTGGTTTTTAACGACACGCGGGTGCTTCCGGCGCGGCTGTTCGGGCGGCGCAGCGGGAGCCGGGCGCAGCGGCTGAGTCCGGCAAATCCGGCATCACGGGATTTCCTGCATGGACGGGTGGAGGTGCTGCTGACCCGGCGGCTGCCGGGAGAAGAGCAGCGCTGGCAGGCCCTGGTGCGTCCGGGAAGAAAGATTATGCCGGGCGAGCGGCTCTACTTCGAAGCTCCCGACGGCTCTGGCGGTCTGCTGCTGGAGGCCGAGGTGCTGGAACGGGGAGAGTTTGGCGAGCGCACGCTGCGCTTTCTGCCGGTGCCGGACTTCTTCGCGCGGCTGGAGACGCTGGGGCACATTCCGTTGCCACCGTACATCGACCGAGCGGACACGCCAGAGGATCGCACCCGCTACCAGACGGTTTATGCGCGCGATCCGGGGTCGGTTGCAGCACCTACGGCGGGACTGCATTTCACCGAGGAGATCCTGGGGCAGTTGCGGGAGAAGGGCGTGGAGACGGCAGCGGTGACGCTGCACGTGGGGCTGGGCACGTTTGCGCCGATCCGGACAGAGGTGGTCGAAGAGCACAAGATTCACACCGAGTGGTATCAGATTCCAGAGGACACTGCCGAGAAGATTACGCGAGCTAAGCGCGAGGGGCGGAGGGTGGTGGCCGTCGGCACGACTACGGTGCGAACCCTGGAATATGCGGCTAGGAAATGTGCGGAACAGGGGCAAGGTCAAGATCAAGATCAAGATCAAGATCAACTGCCCCACGTTAGCCAACCGCGGGCTAACATGGGCCACCCGAGCGATGCGCCAATCATTACGGCGCACAGCGGCGAGGCGGACATATTTATTTATCCGGGATACCGCTTCCGGGTGGTGGACGCGATGCTGACGAACTTCCATCTGCCGAAGAGCACGCTGCTGATGCTGGTGTCGGCCTTCGCCGGACGCGAGCGGATACTGGCGGCCTACGAGCATGCGGTGCGCGAGCGCTACCGGTTCTTCAGCTACGGGGACTGCATGTTCATCGAGTAGCGATTGGAACAGAGCGCCGGTTTGGGCTAGGATTCTCCCTGTGCCTGCCAAGAAGAAATCCGCCGCCTCTGAAGCCGTAGTCGAAAGCAAAGCTCCCATCCTTCCTCCTGAAGGCAAGGGGCGCGTCTTTTTGATCGATGCGTACTCGTTTGTCTTCCGCGCCTATCACGCGATGGCCCGCCAGCGCCCGATGTCCACGCGCAGCGGGCTGCCGACGGCGGCTACCTATGTCTTCGTCAACATGCTGAACAAGCTGCGCAAGGATTTTTCGCCGGAGTATATTGCGGCAGTCTTCGACATGGGGCCGAGCTTCCGCGAGGCGCAGGGGGCGGCGATGCCGTCGATCAAAAAGCGCGACAAGGAGACGGGCGAGATCGTGGAAGTGGAGTACGCGGGCTACAAGGCGAATCGCACCGAGATGCCCGAGGATCTGCGGCAGCAGATTCCGTACATCCATCGCGCACTGGAGGTGTATCGCATCCCGATCCTGGGACGCGAGGGCTTTGAGGCCGATGATGTGATCGGCACGCTGGCGCACAGGGCCGCCGAGGCGGGATACGCGGTCTACGTGGTGAGCAGCGACAAGGACATGATGCAACTGGTGGACGGAAATGTCTGCGTTTTGAATCCTCCGAAAGACAATCTGATTTGCGATCGCGCCAAGGTGGAAGAGCTGCTGGGGGTGAAGCCGGAGCAGGTGGTGGACCTGATGGCCCTGCGCGGCGACTCGATTGACAATGTGCCGGGGGCGCCAGGGATAGGCGAGAAGGGATCGGTGGAGCTGATTCAGCAGTTCGGCACGCTGGATGCGTTGCTGGAGCGGGCAGACGAGGTGCAGAAGAAAACCTATCGCGAATCGCTGCAACAAAATCGCGAGATGATTCTGCTGAGCAAAGAGCTGGTTACCATCGATTGCAACGTGGCGATTCCGTTTGAGCCGGGGGTGATGCGAGCGCAGGAGCCCGACGTAACTGCGGCGCGCGAGCTGTTTAGCGAGTTGGAATTCACCACCCTGCAAAAGGAGTTTCTCTCGTCAGGGGAGGCAGTGGGCGAGACGAAGTACCGCGACCTGACGGTTGCTGCGCTGGAAAAACTCGCGAAGGCAAAGACCGTGGCGATCGCGCTGAGTGCTGCGGTGCGGCTGACCGAGGCCGAAGCGGCGCAGGCAAAAGCCGAAGGAGATGCGCCGGAGCAGGGCTCGCTGGCACTGGGCGAGGAAGTTGCGGCGCAGGCGAATATTGCGGAGACTCCGGCTGGCGAAAGGCAGCAAATTGCGTTCTCCATCGCCCGGTCTGAGAGCTACACGGCGGAGCTTACGGGGCCTCACGGCGCGCGCATTGCGCAGTTGCTGGCCGACGGCGCGGTGGCGAAAGCCGTGCATGATGCGAAGTCGACGCTGCACGCGCTGAGCGACAGCGGGCTGGCGCTGGCCGGGGTGGAGCACGACACGATGTTGTACTCCTACCTGCTGGACCCTACCTACAGCGCGCACACACTGCCGGAGGTGGCGCTGCGGCGGTTGGGACTGAAGCTCTCCGGGACACTGGCTGAGGCCGCCGACATTACGCTGCGGCTGGCCGCTACGCTGCGCGCCGAGGTGGAAGCGGAGGCAGAGCTGGCGTGGCTCTATCGCGAGGTGGATTTGCCGCTGGCGTTTGTGCTGCACGGCATGGAGCAGGCGGGGGTGCAACTGGATTGCGGCGTACTGGCGGAGATGTCCAGCAAACTGGAAGGCGATATCAAGCGGCTGGAGCGCACGATTCACGAGATGGCGGGGGTGGAGTTCAACGTGAACTCGCCGAAGCAGCTTGGCGACGTGCTGTTCAACCGATTGGGGCTGCCCAAGCCGTTCAAGTACGGCAAGGGGAAGACGATTTCGACGGCACAGGATGTGCTGGAGGGGCTGGCGGCAGAGCACGACATTGTCAGGCTGGTGCTGGAGTTCCGGCAGCTCACAAAGCTTAAATCGACATATATCGATGCCCTGCCGCTGCTCTGCCGCGAGGGACGGTTGCATACCAGTTTCAATCAGGCAGCGACGGCCACAGGACGACTCAGTTCGACGAATCCGAACCTGCAGAACATTCCGATCCGCACCGAGCTGGGGCGGGAGATTCGGGCAGCGTTTGTGGCCGCCAAGGGAAAAGTGCTGGTGGCGGCGGACTACTCGCAGATTGAGTTGCGCCTGCTGGCGCACTACTCGCAGGACCCGCTGCTGCTGGAGGCTTATCGCACCGGAAAGGACATCCACACGCTGACCGCGGCGGAGGTGTTTGGCGTGCCGCCGATGCTGATCGACGCCGAGCACCGCCGCCGGGCGAAAGCGGTGAACTTTGGCATTGTGTACGGGCTCTCGCCGTTTGGACTGGCGCAACAGTTGGGGATCGAGCAGAAGGAGGCCAAGCGGTTTATCGAGGCCTATTTTGAGCGCTACGCGGGGGTGCGCGGCTTCATCGACCGGACCCTGGAGCAGGCGCGGCGCGATGGTTTTGTGCGCAATCTGTTTGGGCGCAAGCGTCCGATTCCGGACCTGGCGAGTAAGAATCCGAATCTGCGGGGATTTGCCGAACGCACGGCGGTCAACACTCCGTTGCAGGGTACGGCGGCGGACCTGATCAAGATCGCAATGCTGCGGCTGGATCGCGAAATCCGCGAGCGTGGACTAGAGGCGAAGATGCTGCTGCAGGTGCATGACGAACTGGTGCTGGAGGTTCCGGAGACGGAGGTGGAGACCATGAAGGCGCTGGTGAAAGAGTGCATGGAAGGCGCGCACACGCTAAGCGTTCCTCTGGATGTGGAGGTGAGTGTGGGCGGAAACTGGCGGGATATGGAGTGAGGGATGCAGCGCCCTCAACATAACCCACTCAAGCCAAGAGATGGCTTGAATGGGCCACCCGTCTAATCATTTCGGCTGACGGGTTCTACTGCGCTACGGTTCCGACGGAAATGCCGGTTACCATGCGGATAAAGCGCTCCGGACGTTTGTCCGAGGGAACGACGAGTTGCAGGGGTGCCTCTTTCTCGCCGAGCGGTTTGCCATCGACTTTATCGGCGAGCAAAACGTTCGCGGTCGCTCCGGTAGCCTCTTCCAATTCAGCCAGAGAGAAGAGCACGCGATAGCCGTCGCTGGCGCTGACGACCACGTACTGCAGCAGTTGTTTGCCGTGGAGAGGCTTGTCGGCATTGAGCACGCCCGCCTTCTCCAGCACGGCTTTCAGCGGAACTCCTTCAAACTGTACTTTTTCCTTGGAGTGGCCTCTTGGGGCCATGACCGTGGCGCGCGGCAGTTTGGCCCAGTCTTCCTGGGTGATGCTGATGGCGGCCGGAACCTTGTTATCGATGGTCAGCAAGGGCTTGGCCTGCTGGGCAGAGGCGAGCAACGAGAGCAGGAGAACGGATAGAAGGACCGCGTTGATGCGTTTCATCATGAGTTCCTTTCCGATGTGCACTGACGGGAACTAATGGTATCGCAAAAACGACGAAGACGTGTATGGGATACAGAGCGGCTCGAATCCCACATTCGCCAACAGCGGGCGAATATGGGAAAATCGCAGGTTCACGCTTTCGCCACCCGCAGCGGCAGGGGAAATTATCCGCAAGAGCAAGGTCAACTACCCCACATTTGCCAACTACGGCAAATATGGGGCACCCAAACACTCCACGTTAGCCAACAACGCGAAAAGCGAAAGTGAATCCCGCGCTAGATTCCGATGGCTTCCTGCAGGGCATCGGAGACGGCGTCGACGTGTTTGTGCATGAGGGTTTCGCTTTCGGCTTCGATCATGACGCGGGCGAGTTTTTCGGTACCGGAGTAGCGGACCACGACGCGGCCATTGCCGTCCAGATCCTGCTCGGCGGCCAGGATGGCGGCGGCCACTTTGGGAAGTTGGTTCATCGGAATTTTCTCGCGCACTTTTACGTTGCGGATGCGCTGGGGAAAGACCTTGAAATCGGAAGTCAGCTCATGCAGGGATTTGCCGGAGCGGGCAACGACTTCGAGGACGCGCAGAGCGGTGAGGAGACCATCGCCGGTGGTGGAGTCCGAGTCCATGAAAAGGATGTGGCCGGACTGCTCGCCGCCGAGGGTGGCACCGGTCTTGAGCATCTCCTCGAGGACGTACTTGTCACCCACGGCAGTGCGCAGCATGCGGATGCCGCTGGCGTGGAGAGCCTTTTCCAGGCCCATGTTGCTCATGGTGGTGGCTACAACCGTGTCATTGGGGAGGACGCCGCGGGCTTTCATGGCGCGGGCGGCAAGGAGGAGAACGGCGTCGCCATTGACCACATTGCCCAGGGCATCGCTGAAGAGGGCGCGGTCGGCGTCGCCGTCGAGGGTGATGCCAAGATCGAACTGGCCCGAACGGCGCAGCAACTCGGCGGCGACGTGCTCGGGATGCAGGGCTCCGCAGCCCTTGTTAATGTTGCGGCCGTTGGGTGAGGTGTGCAGGGCTTCGGCGGGGATGCCGACGCGGGCGAAAAGTTCGGGAGCGATGGCACTGGCGGCTCCATTGGCGCAGTCGATGAGGACGCGGATGGCGGAGAGCGTTGTGGTATCCACGCTGGAGGCGAGCCAGGCTTCGTAGTCGGCGCGCAGGGCGGCGCAGCCGGGAAGAATGTCAGCCATCAGGCTGCCTTCGTCGGGCTGGTGAGCGGTCAACAGTTCGATGTGCTCGAAGATTTCGGCCTCGATTTCGTGCTCAATTTCATCGGCCAGCTTCATGCCGTCGCGCCCGAACAGCTTGATGCCATTGTCCTGCCAGGGATTATGCGAGGCGGAGATAACGACGCCGGCGGCAAAGCCGTGAGTACGGGCCAGATAGGCGACACCGGGAGTGGTGAGCACTCCGGCGCTGGCGAAGCCGCATCCGGCATCGCGCAGTCCGCGGGCGATGGTTTCGGCGATCCAGCCGCTGGATTCGCGGGTATCCTGGCCGAGTACGACCTTTGAATCCGCCGCGCGCCGTACCAGGCGAGCGCCGCAGGCGCGTCCAATAGCGTAGACCGTAGAACGGTCCAAGGGATATTCGCCGGCTATGCCGCGAATTCCGTCAGTTCCAAATAACTGCCTCATGTTTGTCCGTGGGGGAGTTGCCAAGCTATGGAACTCCAGCTTTCGAAGATGTTTTCTGCGTTTTAACGATGACGTGAATGGGGGCGGAGCCGGAAATGTGCACCAGTGGGTCGGGTAGATAGGCCATGGTTTCAAAGCTGGCCTGTCCGGCGACTCCGGTTACGTCCACGGTATCGGTCATGGCATTTTCAACGGCATTCACATGCTTTGCCGGACCGGAAATGGTAAGCAATGCGGGATCGGTATTCACGGATTCGATCCGGTATCCTGCCGGCAGGGTGCCGACGATACGCGGCTTGACCGCGACCTGGCGGGTGGCGCGAGTATCGAAGACAATGCGCAAGCGGCTGGGCGTGACCTGCACGACTTCGACTTCGTGAGGGACCTGTATCTGATAGGGGGTGAGGTCATAGGTGTGTTCGCCGGGGACCGCGTCCCGCAGGTCGATCATCGCGTGCACGTTTTCTTCCGGGAGGTCGCGCAGCACACGGGCAGGGCCGCGGAGGCGGAGCAGCGCCAGCGGAATGACGTCCGATGAGTAGTCGAGGCCCTTGGGCGGACGAGTGAATTCGATGGGCACGCGAATGGAAACCTCTGCGACGGGATCGTGTGCCACTCCATACCACATGAGGATGGCGATGATCAGCGACACCAGCTTGAGCGTAGCGTGGTCGAAGATGAGATGACGGAGGCGCGAGATCATAGCTGGTCTCCCCGATCGACGGCGCGGCGCTCGGGTGAATGCACCGGACGGTTCTGGTCGCTCTCGTGACGGATGGCTTCGACGGAGCCGGACGCAAAGTGCGAGCCAAGGTGCGCGAACGTGGGCTGCCCCGAGTAACGCATGAGCAATTCACCCAGGCGCTCACGCAGCCGCTCGGGGGTAATGTCGCGCTCGACCTGTCCGCCGACGGCGATGCTGATGGCCCCGGTTTCCTCCGACACGATCACCGAGACGGCGTCAGTCTCTTCGGTGATTCCGATTCCGGCGCGGTGGCGGGTGCCGAGCTGGGTGGAGAGCAGTGGATTCATGGAGAGAGGCAGGAAGCAGGCAGCGGCGGCAACGCGATCCTTCTGCAGAATGACCGCGCCGTCGTGCAGGGGCGCGCTGGGGCGGAACAGAGTTGCCAGCAGTTCGTAGGAGAGATGGGCGTCGAGCGGGACTCCGCTCTCGATGTAGGTGCGCAAGCCGATTTCGCGCTCGATCACCACCAGCGCTCCCGTCTGGTCCTGCGAAAAGGTAGTGGCTGCCATGACCACGTCGTCATAGGCATCGGCGGTGCCATTTTGCGATCCTCGGGCGAGGGTGAGGTTGCGGCCGAGCCGCGCCAGAGCCTGACGTATCTCCGTCTGGAAGATTACGATGAGAGCGAAAATGCTGTAGGGCAGGATGGTGCCGACAAGCCAGTCCAGGGTGCGCAGATTGCTGAGATGCGCGATGTAGAAGGCAATGACCAGCGCGCCCACCCCGGTGAGCATAGGGACGGCACGGGTGCCCCGCACCAGCAACAGAAACTGGTAGATGAGAAAAGAGACGAGCAAAATGTCCAGAACGGAGAGAGCCGTCAGGTGCGGCGAGTATCCGGACAGATTCGGCAACAACTTCAGCATGGTCTCCTTTCGAGAGCTTGGCATCAGGCGCGGCGGCCGGTTAGCGATCGGACGGCTTCATTGTAAAGCAGCGCACCCGCCTCGCACGGTGAACTTTCATTACTTTGGTCCGGCTTTGGGCTCACTCTTGTGCAAGGTTTCGACGCGGGCATCGACCTCGCCCCGGGCCAGGCGAGCGCGAATCAAGTCGCCGGGCGCAAGCTGCGACGCATCCTTTACGAGCGCGCCTTGAGGGTCAAAAATCAGCGAATACCCACGCTCTAATATTGCCACAGGGGAGAGTGTTGCCAGTTTGCCGGAGGCCTGTTCGAAGCGCGAACGGCGGCGCATCAGATATTGCTGGGCGGCGGCGGCAAGCGCCTGGATGTGGGAGTGCAAGTCTCTCTGCCGCATCCTGAGTTGCTGCCGAAGATCGCGCTGGCGAAGGCGCGAGACTCCAAGATCCAGACGTCGCGAGGCCTCGCCAAGGCGGGCGCGCATCAGGCTCTCCAGGCGGAAGCGGAGGTCGTCCACCCGCTGCTGCCGGCGGGCGATGGCATCCTCCATGCGGGCAAACACGCGATTTTTTTCCAGCGAGGTGAGATTCTGGCGCTCGTAGAGCAATTTGTACTGCATGGCGCGGCGCATCCTCTCGCGCAGCGCGGCCACGGTCTCCTGCAACTCCTGTTTGGAGCGGATGACGATCTCAGCGGCGGCCGAGGGTGTGGGGGCGCGCAGGTCTGCTACGAAATCGCAGATGGTGAAATCGGTCTCATGGCCGACGGCAGAGATAATGGGAATCGTGCTGGCGGCGATGGTGCGCGCCAAAGACTCATCGTTAAACGCCGCCAGGTCTTCGACACTGCCTCCGCCACGGGCGAGGATGATGACATCGACCGCGGTTTCCGAGGACTCGCCCTGCTGGTTGAAGTAGCGAATTCCGGCGGAGACTTCGCCGACTGCGCTCTCCCCCTGCACCTGGGCGGGATAAATCAGAACGTTGAGCGTCTGGTGGCGGCGGTGCAGTACGTTGAGAATGTCTTGTATCACCGCGCCTCGCGGGGAGGTGACAACGCCGATGCGCCGGGGGAGGGCCGGCAAGAGCTTTTTGCGCTCCTGGGCGAAGAGTCCCTCTGCGGCCAGTTTCGCCTTGAGCTGCTCGAAGGCGACCTGCAACGCTCCGGCACCCATCGGTTCCATGTATTCGGCGAGCAGTTGCATCTCGCCGCGAGCTTCGTACATGGTGATGCGGCCTCGGGTGATGACCTGCATGCCATTCTGCGGGCGGAAGCGCAGCAGGCGGGCCTGGGCGCGAAACATCACGATGCGGAGTTGGGCGTCGCCATCCTTGAGGGTGAGGTAGATATGGCCGCTCTCGGCTGGACGATAATTGGACACTTCGCCTTCGACCCAGATCTCCGGAAAGCCCTTCTCCAGATGCGTGCGCACGGCGGTCACCAGTTCGCGCACACCGTAGATGCGGCGCTCGGGTGCAGCAACGGAGAACTCAAAGGAAAACTGAGAATCGCCCACGTAGAAAGTTTAGCAGGGGAGCGCGAAGGAGCGCAGCCGGGAGACTGGGAGTTCCCAGGGCGACGAACCGCATTGGCCGCCGCGGCTAACTGCTCGCTGGTCTGAGACATTCTTCTTTGCCCTGCGGCGCTTGCTTTCAGGGACGTTCTCTGCAAAAATATCCACAGTCCCGAAACTTGGGACGACTCTCCGCCATCTAAAGGCTTAATGCCTCCTCGCCAAAATGGCGACGTGCCCGTAGCGGAGCGGGCACTCTTGTGCGCTGCGTGATAAAATATGAGGGTTTCGGCTTATTTTTCCGGTCTTCAGCAACCGGGAGGCCGAGCTGTGGTTTTTTGGCGGTGATCCGCCGCCTGTGATGATTTTTCGGCTGCCTACGGCGCCAGCGAAGGATGTTGCTCTTGGCTCTCGACGATAAATACGAAGATATTCAAAAGTTGATCGATACCGGCAAGGAGAAGGGTTTTCTCACCTACAACGAGGTGAATGACCTCCTGCCCAACGATATCAACTCTCCCGACGATCTTGACGACCTGCTCGGAATGATCGGAACCCAGGGCATCAACGTCCTGGAAGATACTAAACTCCCGTCGGAAAAGAAGTTTGAGGCCGATGAGGAATCGGAAGACGTCGAACTCGACCTTACTCCTGGCGCGCTCGAAAAGACCAACGACCCGGTCCGCATGTATCTGCGGGAGATGGGCACGGTTCCTCTGCTCACTCGTGAAGGCGAAGTCGAAATCGCTAAGCGTATCGAGCGCGGACAGATTCGTGTGCTCAAGGCTCTGTCGCGGTCGGCGATCGTGATTCGCGAAGTCCTCGCCATCGGCGACGATCTCAAGCGCGGAGTTCGCTCGGTCAAGGAAGTTGTGGTCTTCGATGAGGAAGAGATCACCGATGAGGTGATGCAGGGACGGCTGAAGGAAATTTCCGGCAAGATTGACGAGCTTGGCCGCCATTACAAACGGGGGCTTGCATTCGCCGTTAAGCTTTCCGAAGTCGGCCCCCCGGGCAAGGACAAGAAAAAACAGAAAGACTATCGCAAGATTCACTGGGGATTAGGCCGCGCTCAGGTGGAAGTCAGCCGCGCCATTCGCAACCTGCGCTTCACCAACCAGGAGCGCAAGCGCCTCATCGACCGGGTCAACAAAACGGTCGAGAACATGAAGGCGCTCGACCGTCAGGTTCTGAATCTTGAGAAGCGTTGCGAGTTCACCAAGAACGAAGAGCAGAAGAAGGAGATCCGCAAGCAGATTCGCACCGTGCGCACTGACATGGAGCGCATCGAGGTGGAAGCCGGAGCGATCTTTGCCGAACTCAAGCGCACGCAGCGCGAAATAATTCAGGGCGACATGGATGCCGAGCACGCCAAGCGCGAGCTCATCGAGGCCAACCTGCGCCTCGTGGTCTCCATCGCCAAGAAGTACACCAACCGCGGGCTCCAGTTCCTCGACCTCATTCAGGAGGGCAATATCGGCCTGATGAAGGCGGTCGACAAGTTCGAGTACCGCCGCGGCTACAAGTTTTCGACCTACGCAACCTGGTGGATTCGCCAGGCCATCACCCGCGCCATTGCCGATCAGGCCCGCACCATCCGTATTCCGGTGCACATGATCGAGACCATCAACAAGCTCATCCGTACCTCGCGTCAACTGGTGCAGGAGTTGGGCCGCGAACCAACCAGCGAAGAGATTGCCCGCCGCATGGACATCCCGGTCGCCAAGGTGCGCAAGGTATTGAAGATCGCTCAGGAGCCCATCTCGCTGGAAACTCCAATCGGTGAAGAGGAAGATTCGCACCTTGGAGATTTCATCGAGGATCGCGCCGTAGTCTCGCCCGCCGAGGCGGTCATCAACGTGAATTTGAAGGACCAGACCTCGCAGGTGCTGCGCACGCTGACGCCGCGCGAAGAGAAAGTCATCAAGATGCGCTTCGGCCTCGAAGATGGCAGCGAACACACGCTCGAAGAAGTAGGGCAGTCCTTCGCGGTCACCCGCGAGCGCATCCGGCAGATCGAAGCCAAGGCTCTGCGCAAGCTGCGCCATCCTTCGCGCTCACGCAAACTGCGCGCTTTTATGGACGGGGTGCACGACTAACTTATTTTCAGCAAAGCAAAAGGGCACGGCTTCGGCTGTGCCCTTAATTTTGCCGGCGATGCGGCGAGCTTATTTGTTTCGACCTTGTGCGCCCTGCATCATGGCGCCCATGTCCATCTTCGTATAACCGGAGGGGATTTCGAAGAGGCTGGCGCTTTGTGCGCCTTCCTTGATGTTCGTCAACTCCATGACTGTGCCATCGCTGGTTTCGGTTCTGATTGGTATTCCCGTCTTCTGATCGATCCACGTGGTTTGCGACGATGCGCGCTTGCTGTTGCTGAATTTCCATTTGTCGCACAGGCGGCCATCCGCGATCCCCGGTCCCAGCCTCTCGCAGGTCGTGTCCGGCACATTGGCGCAAGGATGGGCGGGGTCATACACGCGCCAGTCCGGGCTCCTTTTCGCGCCTTGCATCGCGGTGCTCATCTCCATATACATGTGCTGGTCGGGCATCAGCATGTAGCTTACTTTCCGCTGGGTGTCGGTGATCATAATGCTTTGGTGTCCCTGGGATGCGATATCCATGCGTACCTTGGGACCGCCAAAATAGAGCTTGCCGGTAGAGGACATTCCCCTGCCGGTGGTCTTCATGTCAGCGGAGAACTGCGATGGAAGAACCTGCGCCAGCAAGGTTGCCACGGTCATCAGCGCCACAATTAGAGAGCCTACAGTGCGAACTGCGATTCGACGGGTCACGACTCCTCCTTGGTAGTTTGCTGCTTAGGGCACAACTCGGCGGACCGCCATGAAAATTGCAATCCAAGAACCTAGCAGGAGCATAAGAACATTACGGGGAGAAAAGTCAGCCTGCTCCAAAAATTCCGAAGGCTGGTTCCATATTGGGCTGGGCTAACGGAATTCCGAAGGCTCCCAGGATACCCGCTCAGTGCCGCTCCTACTCATACCGCAGCGCCTCAATCGGGTCCAGGTTCGCCGCCTTCCAGGCCGGATAAATTCCAAAGACGAGACCGATGAATCCCGAAGACGCGAAGGCAAAGATGGCCCATTGCAGGCTCATGGTAGCAGGCAGCGCGGGCATGGTGGCAGCGATCAGGTAGGTGATCACGCCGCCCAGCAGGATTCCTACAATACCGCCTACCGCCGTCAGCACCACGGCTTCCATGGTGAACTGCAGCAGCACGTCGTGCTTGCGTGCACCGACCGCCTTACGCACTCCGATCTCGCGGGTCCGTTCGGTCACGGATACCAGCATAATGTTCATTACGCCAACGCCGCCTACGATCAGCGCCACGCTGGAGACGGCGAACATGAAGATGAACACTCCGCCCGTCACCTGGTCCCATACCTGCACAATCGAATCCTGGCTGAAGACCGCGAAGTTATCCGGCTGCTCCGGTTTCAGCCGGCGGCGGCGGCGCAGCAGATCGCGAACTTCGTCCTGCGCTTTCGCCATGTCCGGCTGCGAAGTTGCTTTGATGGATATCCAATTCTGCTTCTGTTCGGGATGTAGCTTCTTAAAGGTGAAGTAAGGGAACATCACGATGTTGTCATCCGGATTTGAGCCGCCGCTGAAGGCGCTCTTCTTCTTCTCCGCCACGCCGATGACGGTGAACAACTCGCCCTCGATGTTGATCTCTTTGCCGATTGGATCGGTTTCCGCGAACAATGCATTTGCCGTGTCATAGCCGATGACGATCACCGGCATGCGCTGTTCGTCTTCGCTGCGAGTGAACCATCGCCCTTTGTAGGTTCCGAAGTCGAACACTTCCTTTGCGTCTGCCGTGTCGCCTTCCAGAATTGTGTTTTTCGCCACGTGTCCTTCGTACTTCACGGCATAGCTGCCCTCGCCGAACTGGGGTAGAAACAACCGGAGCGATGGAGACACGGCCTTCACATGCGGCAACTCCCGGATGGCCTCGGCGTCCTCGTAGGTCAGCTCTTTGCGGTTCAGCATCTCCGCCGTTGGACGCCCAAAATTCATTACGTCCATGTGAAAAGCGAAGATGATGTTTGAACCCATCTGCTGCACCATGTTCTGCACGTTACGGTTCAGCCCGCGCACCACGGAGGAGATTGTGATCACCGTAGCCACGCCGATGACGATTCCGAGGATGGTCAACCCGGAGCGCATTTTGTTGCGCAACAGGGTTTCGAATGCCAGCCGGAAGATCTCCTTGAAGTCACCGCGTGATGCCATTGCAACTCCGATGCAAATTTCTCGTACGCATTAACGCTCGAAACGCGCTTACCGTCCCGGACTTACAGTTCGGTTACAACTCAAAGCGCAGCGCATTGATGGGGTCCAGCTTGGCCGCCTGCCGCGCCGGATAGACGCCGAAGAAGACGCCCACCGAGGCTGCCGTCAGCAGCCCGGCAAAGACCGTCCATAGTTTCACCTCGCTGGGCATGCCAATCAGGATGGTCACCGTTTTGGCAACCGCGATGCCCAGGATTACGCCAATCACTCCGCCCACCAGGGACAAGGTTGAAGACTCGATCAGAAACTGCCGCATCACATCTCCGGAGCGCGCTCCCAAGGCTTTGCGAATGCCGATCTCGCGGGTTCGCTCAGTCACTGAAACCAGCATGATGTTCATGATGACGACGCCGCCGACGATCAGAGAAATGGAGGCTAGCGCCACAGCGACCAGAAAGAACGTTCCGCTCAGGTTTGCCCAGATGGAGAGAAAGCTCTGGTTGGTTTCCGCCACAAAACTATCGGGTTGTCCTGGTTGATCATGCCGCCGCGAGCGCATGACCACGCGCACCTGGTCAATGGCGGCTTCCAGCGGAGTACCCACTCCGTCCGCTTTGGCCCAGATGTGCAGCGACACACGTTGCGAGCCGAACTGTCGGAACCAACTGGTCAGCGGAATCACCACCCAGTTGTCGAGGCTCTGTCCCAGCGCCTTGCCTTTGGGCAGAGCCACACCGATGATGGTATAGATCTGTCCGTTGACGCGGATTTCCTTGTTCAGCGGATCGACACCGGGCATCAGATTTTCAGCAATGTCGCTGCCGATTACCACCACGTTCGAGCCGGCATTCACATCGGCTTCAGAGAGCGCGCGGCCTTCCTTCAGGTTCAGGTCGTAGATCGCCGTCATTCCCGGCGTCCACCCCATAGCCCTGGTGTCATTGCTGTTCTGTTCGTTGTACTTCACCTTTACGCTTTCCTGGCGCACGGAGGCACCAACATTGCGGCACAGGGTGCACGCCTCCTGAACTGCCAGGAAGTCGTCAAGGTGAATGTCTTTGCGTTTTTCGCTGTCCAGGTATTCGTCGACGTTGGTGATTACATTCGGCGCCTTGGAAACGATGAATACGTCGGCGCCAAGATTGAAGATTTTCCCGGCCACATATCCGTTGATGCCATTGACGAACGTTTCCACGGCAATCACCGTGGCCACTGCGATCACAACCCCGAGCAGGGTGAGCACGCTGCGCAATTTGTTGGCCCACAGCGATTGCAAGGCGATGCGAATGGCTTCCAATGTACTCATAGGAGCGCGGACATCAGTACTCGCAGTCTATCAGACACAATTTGCCCAGCTCGTTATCGCAGACGTCGCTGTCCCCCACATTCGCCAACAACGGGCGGATGTGGGCCACCTGTGCAAAATGAAAGGCGGCTGCGCACTCAGGCTTCTTTGCCTTTCCATATCCCTCCGGCAATGCCGACGGTTGCCAGTTGCACGAATACAATCAACGCGACACAGGCCTTCCACTGGCCGTAACGCCACAACATTCCGGGCAGGACTCCAGCGACGCTGCCGCCGATGTAATAAAACATCACGTAGAGTCCAGCGGCGGAAGCGCGGCCACCAGACTGTGCTTCACGCTGGATGTAAGTGGTGGACGCCGACTGGCAGACGAAGACTCCGGTGCAGCAGATCGCCAGACCAAGCAGAATCACCAGCAGATTCGGGACCAGGGTCAGCAGAACTCCCACAATGCCGGCGGTGACGGCGGAGATGAGCGCGGCGCGCGAGCCAACCCGGGAGATCCAGATGCCGCCAAAGGGGGTGACCAGGATGCCGACCAAGTAGACCATGAAGAGCGCGCTCAACTGGGCGGGGGAGAGCCCGAATGGCGGAGCAGCAAGATAGAAAGTGACGTAAGTAAAGGTGCCGACGAGAGTAAAGAGTACGTTGAATCCGACCGCGTAGGTGGCGAGCAGTTGTGGATTGCGGAGGTGACGGGTGACGTCGGTCTCCTCCTCGGCTCCGTCCGGCAGCGGCGAGTCGTGCGGCAGCCATCGCCAGAGCAGGAAGCCGAAGATGATGTCGAGCGCTCCAATGGCAACGAAGCCATTGCGCCAACTGGGCTCGACGAACGGAATCAGATGGTGGGTGGCTGCAACTCCGGTAAAGATTCGTCCGAGAAAACCCCCGAGAACCGTGCCGCTGACGTAGATCGACATCACCTGAGGCACACGATGGCGCGGCCACTCCTCGGCAATGTAGGCGATGGTGACGCCAAAGATTCCGGGCATGGCAATGCCTTGCAGGAAGCGCCAGAAAACCAGCTGCGATAGCCCGCTGGCGGTGGCCGCAAGGATGGTGGGCAGCGCGAGCAGAAAGATGGAGAGCACGATGACCTTGCGGCGTCCGACACGCTCGGCCAGCGCTCCGCAAAAGGGCGCGCTGAGGGCAACGCCGAGGGTGGCAGCACTGACGGTACGTCCGACCGCAGGTTTGGACGCATGGAAGATCTGCTCGAAGAGCGGCAGCAGAGGCTGGGTGGCATACAGATTGAAAAACGCGCCGATGCCAGCGAGGGTTACGGCGATGACAGCGCGGGTATCGGCCTGATCGCGCGAAGTGGTGGTTGAGATTGGCTCACCGGTGGTGGATTGACAAGCGGTCAGTACCGCGTCGGCGGTCTCCTCACTGGAAAACTGATTCTGTTCCCTGAAGCCGGGCATGACACCTCAGTTTCAGGGTACCACCACGAGGAGAATTCGGCAGTGACGGGCGGCAAACAGGGAGGACTGGGGGAGCTAGAGAAAGCGCAGTCCGATGGTGCGCGAACGAATGTAGCGGACTTCTACCGCCATATCCGTCTTGTTGCCGGTGGTGGGCTCAACGACGGTGGCGACGAGTTGCTGGCCCTTAGTCAAGGAAACCCGCGCCCACGGCGAAGCCGGATTCAAGCGCAATCCGCCCCCGCCGATCTCCACCACGCGCCCCAGGTCGTTGCCATGCGCATCGACCGCAAACGCAGTCGCGGGGAGGCCAACCCGCTCAAACTCCCGGCGCTCCGGCGGCGGCGCTGCGTCGATCACCGGACGGGATAGAACGGGAGCTTTCTTTTTTCGCGCCATGCCTCTACTTTCCGCCAAGGCATAGCTTGGCGATGGTCATTAACTGCATGTTGGAGGTTCCCTCGTAGATGCTGCCAATCTTGGAATCGCGGAAGAACTTCTCCACCGGATAATCCTTGGTGAAACCGTAGCCGCCGTAGATCTCGACCGCCTGCGAAGCTACGCGTTCCGCTACCTGGGAGGCGTAGAGCTTGGTCATGGCTGCTTCCTTCAGGAAAGGCAGTCCGGCATCCTTCATGCGTGCAGCGTTGTAGACCATCAGGCGAACCGTGGTGACCTCGGTCGCCATCTGCGCAAGCTGAAACGCGACGGCCTGGAAGTGGGCGAGCGGTTGGCCGAATTGCTTGCGCTCCTGAGCATACTTCGCGGCACACTCCCAGGCGCCCTGGGCGAGACCGAGCATCTGCGCGCCGATGCCGATGCGGCCCTCGTTAAGGGTCTCGATGGCAATTTTGTAGCCCTTGCCGATCTCACCCAACAGATTTTCCTTGGGGACGCGGCAGTCGTCGAGAATCAGCTCGGTGGTGCTGGAGGCGCGGATGCCGAGTTTGTCCTCCTTCTTGCCGACGCTGAAGCCGGGGAAATTCTTTTCGACGAGGAAGGCGGTAATTCCCTTGTATCCGGCAGCAGGATCGACCGTGGCGATGATGATAAAGAGGTTCGACTCTTTGCCGTTAGTAATCCAAAGCTTCTGCCCGTTGAGCAGCCAGTGGTCGCCCTTGTCCTCGGCGCGGGTCTGTAGCGCAAAGGCATCCGAACCGCTGCCGGCCTCGCTGAGCGCATAGGAGCCGACCCACTCGCCGGCCATCTTCGGAAGATACTGCTGCTTCTGCGCCGGGCTGGCCCAGCGGAGCAGCGCGTTATTGACCAATGTGTTCTGCACGTCCACCAGGACTCCGACCGACGGATCGACGCGCGAGAGTTCTTCGACGGCTAGAATCGCCTCGAAGAAGGTTCCACCGCCGCCGCCGTACTGCTCCGGAATCTCGATGCCCATGAATCCGAGCTGGTGAAACTGCTCGATCAGGGAATGATCCATCGAGCTGCGCTCGTCCATCTCCCTGACGAGGGGCCGGACCGACTCTTCGGCAAACTTGCGGATGTTATCGCGAAAGAGTTGCTCGTCTTCAGTCAGAACAAGCAACGGCTGCGGCAGCAATTCACGACCACTGGTGGTTGTCATAGGACAATTCCCGGCCTCGCTAGGCAAAGATGACGATCGGCGATTGTATCAGTTTCAGAGGCAGGAGAGATGGGACGGAAAGAACTAACGGCGGTGCACTACTTTCAACTTCTCGGATTCCAGCAGCTTTTTGTACTGGGCGCGGGCGTGCACGGCCCACGGCCCCTGCGCATCCAGTTTGAGATAGGCGCGCCAGTGTCGAAGGGCGAGGCGCGGCTGGCGCGAGCGTTCATAGGCGAGAGCCAGGTTGTAATGGGCGTCGGCGTAGGTGGGAGCAAGCTGCAAGGCGGCCTTGTAGGCGGCGATGGCCTCCTCCAGCCGCCGGGTTTCGTCCAGTACATTTCCCAAATCAAAATGGGCCAGCGCGTAACGCGGATCGCACTCGATGGCCTTGCGGTAATGCGCTTCCGCCAGCTCGTAATTCGACTGGTTGTAGTAGAGGGTGCCGAGATTGATATGCGCGGGGGCGTAGTCGGGATCGAGTTGTAGAACCTGCTTGTAACTGGAAATGGCCTCTTCCGCAGTGTTCGGGTCCTCTTCCAGAGCAACGCCCCTGGCAAATAGATCCACCGCAGATTTAGCGACTGATACCGGACGGAAGCCAGCGGTGGTTTGCACCACCTGGCTCGAGTCGCGGAAGTCCATGATGAATTGTCCATCGATGGGGTCTAAGGCCTTGCCTTCCGTGCGGAAAGCGACGCGGGAGCCGATGGAAAATGAACCTGCCTCAAGCAAGGGATTCTCCATGCCCGCGACGCGCTCCTGCATTGCCTGGAGAGAGGCGAGAATGGTGGCGCTCTTTACCCGTTTTGCACGCAGGTCGCGAACTTTTTTAATTTGGAGCAGATCAAAAAAAGAAAAGGAGTCGCCGACAGCAATCAAGCCGGCTCGCTGCCACCCGCTGAGTTGCCTGGCCGTAATGCGAAGAATCCTGAGTAAATCCGAACGTTCGAATTGGGTCACGATTATTTGTTTTCGCCGTTCGAGGTAATTATCGCCATCATCGACATTCAATTGCAAGTGGAATCTCCGAACTCACTTGACAAATGAACAGGATGGAGAAGGATGCGCCTGATTGGGAAGGCGGTTTGCAACAAGGTCATAAACTTCGCGTGTCATTCAGGACAGGACGAGGCTCGGCAAATCATGGCTGCGGCTCTTTACGAAAATGCGAAGCTCCCTTTACTATAGGGAAGGCCATGCCGACGTAGCTCAGCTGGTAGAGCAGTCGATTCGTAATCGACAGGTCACCGGTTCAATTCCGGTCGTCGGCTCCACTAAATTCTAAAGCAGCGAACAAGATGCCCATCCGCCCCGGTGGGCATTGTTTGATTCTGCGTGTTCCCAGAAGGTCTCGCTGCGCCCGGATCCTTCCACTCCCAATATCCCGTAATGAGATTAATCCCCGGGCAGCAACTCATTCCCATGGTGGTCCAAAGAAAGAGCAGTGGCGTAAGGCATGAGCACAGAACCGCTGGAGCGGTCCACGTACCAGATACGACGCTTTGCGTAATAGCGCAGGAGTTCCTCATTGGCCTGGGGACCCATGTCGCGGGCCCAGACAATTTTGGAGCCGTCGATGTCAGCCCGGTTATAGACCCATTCTTTGCTCGGCACGTCGCGCACGTGGTAATGCACCAGAATCAGGTGCTGTCCCGGAAACCGGCTGAGTTGCGCCTGCAATCTTTCACGGTCGATTTCCTTGGGAAGGTCGGCGCGGTCGCTGGCGTAGGTCTCCAGACAGTATGGATTCCAGAGCCGGTCGCTGATGGGCACCAGCATCCACAGGAACAGGGTCAACACGATGGCCCGGCTGAACCAGGGAAGCCAGGCTGGATGGCGGGCCGTGCGAAGCTGGCGAAGGGCGTGCAGCAGAATCAGGAGAACAGCCCCCGAGGCAGGGGCCGCGTAATGCCCGTGAGCCGGCCACAATTGCATCGTGAGCCCCAGCAGCAGGAGAACTACCGCCGCCAAAACCACGCGCAACTCCGGACTGCGTGCGGCCAGCAGCAGGCCGGGAACGAAGAGGAGCAGAAGAGGCCACACCAGCGCCACGTAATAGCAAAAAAACTTCCGTCCCATCAGCACTTGAATTCCCCATTGGGAGCGGGACAGAAGGAGATCTGGATACTCGTGAAACATGTAAAAGGTCCGCATCTGCGGGTTGCGGTACTTGGGAATCGGGTAGGGCTGCTGGAAGAGGAACGGCTTGCTGACGTGGTAAGTCGCCTGGTTGAGGGTGTAGGGCATCTGTAGCGCATTGCCGGTGCCGCGCCAGTTGTAGTACAGCATCCAGGTACACGCCAGGCCCAGCAACAGCAAGCACGGCAGTACCACTCGCCCCAGCAATTGGCAACGCGGAAGCGCCGAGCGAAAGACAATCCACGCAACCGCAAAGCAGAGCGGCAGGGAAAACAGCAATCCCTCGAACGGACGGCTGTTGGCCAGGATTACCAGGCCAAGTGCGAAAGCGCCGCTATGTTGCCAGGTGAGTTCGCGGCGCAATCGAGGAAGCGCCCCGAGCAGTAATGCGCCGCCAATCGCAGCCACGGCCCCGCCCCAGTAGGAGTTGATCCAATACGAAAAAATCCCATAGCGGACAACCGCATATATGCCGCCGAGAAGCGCCCATTGTGGCGGCATCCAGCCTTGCAACATCCAGCAAAAAACGCTGCACATCACGGCTACGCTCAGCAGCACGCCGACCCAGGGTTCTCCCGTCAGCTTCTGTCCCAGAGCCAGAACCAGGCTTTGTGCCGGCGGATACATGGACTGATACGTCGGCTGCATGTTGACGTTAAAGGTCTCGAAATGAACCCACATCGGATGAGCTGGGTTGGTGAGACGCCCAGAGGCAAAGGTGTCGGCTCCCAGCAGATAACTGAACTCATCCAGCATAACCGGGACAGGAACGGGAATTAGCGGCAGGAGCATTGTCCTGAGTGCGATGACCGCGCCGCCAACCGCCCAGATACATGCGGTGCGGTGCTGGCTGATGCGCCGAAAACCGTCTTCCGCGCGGATGAACCACGACGGACGGAAGAGCAGCAGAAGCGCCGTGATCAGAAGAACCAGCGCCCAGAATGCCAACTCCCACCTTCCCGCCCACGTGAGTGTGGGTTCCTCACCGGCAGAAAGGAGGTAGTGCAGCAGTCCGAGAATCTCATCATGACGCATTGGGTAGAGATGATTCTATCGGAGCAGGTGGAAAGCGCGAAACAAAGCTCGACAACACTGCAAAAATAGCGCGCCCGTACGATGCTGAACCTGCGTGCCGCTCACCCGAATACGCGCGTTTTCATCCGCGCGCCGTACTTTAACGCCAGCCGCGCTCCGCGCAGCGGATAGTAGAAGAAGAACAGCTTCTCCGGCAGGGGAAGCAATCGCAGTTCTTCATCTGTAGGAGCCCTGAGCAGCGCTGCCAAGTGCCGCACTTTTGTCCAGGTCCGTTCCGCCATCCGGGCGTTGAACATCGTAACTTCCAGGCCGTCCGGCTGGGCGGGCGGGATGCGATTCAGTCCCAAAGCTACCTGGCTCCCCAGCCGCCGGAGAACCTGCGCCTGCCGGACACGCTCCAAGATCTCTTCGGGAACCGGCGCTTCCAGCAGTTCGTGCGCCAGCAACAATCCCAACAGCACGGGCCTTGCGCATCCGGCTACGCTGGCCAGCTCCCAGATGCAAGCCCAATTCGGTTGCTTGCGCGCCAGCCTGGCAACGTCTCCCAGCCACTGCAGACGCGACCACAGGTGCTTCGCGCCGTGCACGCACAAAAACAGCATCAGGGTTTCCGGCGAAAGGTTAGGAACGTCCCGTCCCGCGAGCCGGGTCTGGCATCGCGAGCGCCACAGAATCTCCATATCGAAGCAGAATGGATAATCCCCCAGCCCGATTTCCCACTGGAGATCCACCGGCGGCATACGTTCACTGTGCAGCAGCACCTCAAACTCAAGACTCAGCAGAGTGGGTAGCGGCAAGCGCGCCAGATGGGCATCGAGCATAGATCCTTCGCGCGCGAGAAGCCGCAGGGCGGCCCCAACGTCCTGCTTTCGAACGAGGATATCCAAATCTGAAAAAGGTCGCAGCACCGGATCGGGATACAGCGATTCGGCCAAAGCGGGGCCCTTCAAGGGCACAACGGCGATACCCTCGCTTTCGAAAGCATCCAGCAATGTCAGCAGACTGGCAGTCAAGACCACGTTGCGCTTGGCGGATTCCCGGTAGCAGTTGCGGAGCCGGCTCGCGACGTACTCTGGGATCAGCTCAGGGCACACGCAATCCACGGTGCGGTGCAGGATCGGTGCAAGGCCGTGGTACTCCGCAGCGTCGGCCAAGGCGTCCCAGTCCAGTTTCTTTTGGACCAGCATGGCCACGCGATCGGCGTTCACCGCGTCTGCGCCTGCGCAATGAAGGAGCAACTCCAGTTCCGCGCATCGCGCGCCGTGCGGAAACAGCGGTTTATCGGTCGCGACACCTCTGCCCGCGTTCATACCTTCGCTCGTGAAGCCCATCCTTCTGCGTAGACGCCGCCTTTTGCGAGCAACTGCGCATGGCTTCCCGACTCGACGATGTGCCCCTCGGACATCACATGGATGACGTCGGCGAACATCGCGGTGGTGAAGCGGTGGGTAATTAGAATAGTGATCCGGTCGGCGGCAATTTCGCGCAAACGTTCGGCCCACTTGAGCTCAGCCCATGGATCCATGGCGCTGGTGGGCTCGTCCAGAATCAGAATCTGCGCTTGGCGAACGGTGGCGCGAACCAGACCTAACCGCTGCCACTCCCCAACACTCAGCTCGGTTCCGTCCAGAAAATCACGGCCAAGTTCCGTGTCATAGTCGTTGGGTAGGCGGGCGACGATCTCATCCAGCCCGCACACCTCGGCGCTGTTTTCCAAGGCGCTCGAGAATTCGGAATCCGTCAGCCGGAGGTCGCCAAGCCTGATGTTTGCAGCCACCGTATCGTTATAGTGAACCGGCTGCTGAAAAAACACGGTCATGGAGCGCCGCAGCTCAGAGATCGAAAGCTCGCGCAGCGGTACGCCGTCAAGTGAAATGGAACCGCTGTCGGGATCATAGAAACGGCAGAGCAGCTTAATCAACGTGCTCTTCCCTGTTCCGTTTGGCCCTACCAGCGCCACCATCTGACCGGGTTGGACGTCAAGGCTGAAGTCGCGCAGCACCGGCCGATTACTTCCCGGGTAGTGAAAATTAACGCTCTCAAACTTGAGCCCTGAACGCAGAGGCGAAGGCAGGGAGCGCGCCCGTGGCGACGAGACAACCTGCGGCTTTAGATCGAGGAATTCGAAGAGATTGCCCAGGAACAAACTGTTCTCATACAGCTTGCCGAGGTTATCAAGCAGCGTTCTGGAAAGGCCAAACCCTTGGTTGTACGCTTGGTAGAAAAGAGCCAGATCGCCCAGCGAGACCAAGCCGCGAATCGCACGCAGCACCATCCAAGCCATGGTCGCAGCGAGAATCAACAGGGCTACGGCGCCGGCCCACAATTCAGACACGCTCTCCTGTCTTGCGAGGCCAAGCCGTTCCTGGCGTAACCGCAGCCGCACCTTCTGGAACGCCTGCGAGAAGTGACCGCCTAAGTCAAATAGCCGCATTTCAGCAGCGCTCTCACCGTCAGTAAGTAGCGTGTCGTAGTACCAGGCTCGCCGATTATCGATCGTTGTGCTCTGGTTCCAGCAATGCCGCCGATAGGCCATCTTGACCACGACATAAAGAGCTGGCCCAGTGCTGAGGAGCAGTCCCAGTGGCGGCAGGGGGCCAAAAGGTATCAGGATGGCCACGATGGCGACCAGCGTGATGCTGCCCTGAAGCAGCAAGCCGAGACCTTCCAAGAGTTCGATCGGGCGATGGGTGGCTTCCCACCGGGCGCGATGCAAATGGTCATAGAAATCGGAGGAGTCGTAAAACGCCAGATCGACCTCAAGCGATTTCTTCTGAATGAGGCCCGCCAGATAATCGCGAACCATCTCCGATTGAGCAGTTCGTACCCAGGTGGTAAGTCCGCGCAGAAGCTGAGTGGCGAGCACGACCGCACCGATCCACGCTGCCAGCACGATCACCGGCCGCAAAGCGTTCCACTGACCGCCGGAGCGGATGGCAGACACAAGTGAATTCACGATGGCACGGGTGAGGTAAACGGTGGCAACCGGCAAAAGTCCCTGTGCGACCAGCAACAAACCCCACAGGGTGGTGAGGTGCCCGGAGGCTTTTCGCACCAGCGCAAATGTGCGCGGGAGATGGCGCAATTCCTCCGCCAGTTTGTTCAGCCGGATGCGCGCATACTCGAGAGTTCTCGTCACGTGCCTAGTCTACTGCGATGGGGAAATCTTCGTGAGTAGATTCATCAGCAGAAATGCCGGTGCGGGCATAGGATTTCTCGCAATCCGCCAACGAGCGGCCACGCATATTGCCTTCCATATAAGCGAGGCCGGGACAGCGGGTACAGGCGCCAACATGCAAGCACGTCGAGCAGATCGGCAGATCGCGCGCCCGGATGGAGCGCACCTCGTTCATTTCCGTGGAATGGCGCCAGATCTCCAGGAACTTCTGTTTTCTCAGATTGCCGCTAGGTAAAGGGAACTGCACACACGGGTAAACGTCGCCGTAAGGCGACACATAGCACGCGGTGTGCCCAGCGCTGCACGGAATCTCATCCAGCACAGCTTGGTCGATAGCAGGCGGCGGGGCGCAGAATTCGCTCACCTTGCCGACTAGCTCTGAATTCCTGAAAACGCTCTTCAAGTCCTCGCTGCCGATGCCCAACTGCATGGTCGAGCGGTCACCGCTCATCTTCGGGGTGATGGTTGGATCGATCGTATACTCTGCCCCCAGTTGCTGCGCCAGCGTCTTGACACCCGCATAGTCCCCCAGATTCCGCTGCATCAAGACATTCGTGATAATCACTTTCACGCCGCGGTCGCGCAGGCGCCTTATGCCCGCAATCGATCGCTCCAACGACCCGGGAAGCTTGGTAATCTCGTCGTGAACCTCGGCCCGGTGCGAGTAGATGCTGGCCTGCACACAGCTCAGGTGCAGGCGCGAAAGACAATCGGCCTCCTTGTCGCCGATCATGGACCCGTTGGTCTTCAGCTTCACGCAAAACATCAGCGAGCGCGCATACTCGATCAGCTCGAATAAATCCGTGCGCAGGAATATCTCGCCGCCACTGAAGACCAGAAAGAATACGCCCGCCGCCGCCAACTGATCGAGCACGTCCTTGATCTCAGCGGTATTCATCTCGCCGTGATCTTCGTGGTCCAGATAGCAATGGATGCAGTGCTCGTTGCAACGATAGGTGAGATCCAGGTGGACGCTCAAGGGAACCCCAAGGGTCAGGGCCCGGCTACTGATCTCCTGCATCAGGCTCATTGGGCCTGCTCTGTAAAGGGTTGATCGGAGATTCGCAGAATTCCACGCGAGGCCAACTCCCGCACCAGTTCCTCGGCGTGCTGCAAGGCCTCTTCGGTTTCGACGTCATACTCGGCGCACACTGTGCGCGCGACAATTTCCGAGAGCGGGGTATGTCCATCCGCAGCCTGCCAGATCGCTGATGCAGTCTCGTTCAGGCTGAACAACGTGGAGTCGCGAGCCGACATGATCATTGTTTCACCGCCCAACATGCGGGCGGCAACCTCGGAGCTACGGGCTACGTAAATAGGATTCATAAGTCCACTGCTGCTCTCTGGGCCATCAACTTTAAATGATAATTTCCGGTTGCTCTGCGACTGTAACTGCCGTCTGTATCGGCAGCGAGTGAGGGTCCCGCAATTCCTTGTTAGCCCACAACCGTCTCACAGCGAGCAGCAAGCGGACAGACAGTTCCGAGCGCCGTAAAATCCAGCATGCGGCACTATGCCACCAACTCGGGGACGGATCGATGCGGCGGCCGTCGCGGAGAACAAACACCACCTGTCCCAGGATCTCGTCTTCGCGGAATGGCGAGTCATCGTGATCAAGAGAGTCGCCGCGGGTGATCAGACGATCCCCTATTTTGCCGGTCAGGCGGTGTGCAACGAACTCCTGATTGCGGAAGCACAACACGATCTGTCCGGGAAGCAATTCCGCAGCACTACGTTTGCTTACGGTCAGAATGTCGCCAGGCCACACCGAGGGGAGCATGCTGGTTCCAGTGACCTTCAGGCGCACCTGGCCGAATGAGCGAGCCACATCCGCCACCAGATTGCGTTTTACTGCCTCGCGAAGATCGGTTTGCGAGTCCATCGGACCTCAGATCGCAATCAAGAATTCTTATGGTTCCAGTGGCACGAGCCCTGGTTTGAAACCACTTTGCCGCAGCTCAGCGCCATGGTCTCAAACACTTTTTCATGCCGAAACTCGGGCTTGACGTATGGCTTCTTCGCTTTGGTCTCTTTTTGTTGCGTCCCCATTCTGATTCATCCTCTCCCAACTACCGTACAAAAACTGCCTGCGCGCCCGCAAATCCCTATTGCAGAGCCGACTGCGTTAACTTTACCGCACAACCACTCGCATTGCCACCACCTGCTGTACCACAGGTCGTTGCTGATTGGGTTGTAAAGTAGATGCTGGACGCCTGACTCACCGTGCTGTAATTGTCCATCACGATCCCGCTTGTACCGGCATTGTTGGTGCTGGTTGTCGCGTTCACCGGACCTGCCGGCGTGGCGTATCCGGCGGTAATGGCCGTCGGAGGCCACGTTGTGCCTAAGGCGGTGAGATTGAGCGACATGAGGCATCCCGCGTTGCCACACGAACCCCACCCAGTACCGTTATTGCTGAGGTTTCCTACGCTGAAAAAGAGCCAGTCCGTGCTGGTGTTGGTGTTGTAGACCTCGGTTACCGGGGAACATTCCTCTTTGCTGGCGGTTGTCAGCACAAGTTGACCATCCGACGCGCTGTTCATGACGCCGTTGGTAATCGTAATCCGGTGCAGGGCCGGCGAGTCGTAGCGTGATGTACTCGTGTCCTTGCCGCAGACGAACAAGTGTCCGGTGCCGCCTGTGCTGGCGAAGTAAGCGTTATCGAACATACCATCCCGGATGTAAGAGTAGTAGTAGCCTGCAGTATAGTTTCCGATGACAGCGGCTACTTTTCCCCCTAGCACGTTACTGAATTGGTTCACCGTTCCGGCAGACGTGGTATCCGTTCCTTCAAAGGCAAAAACCTTTTCGGTTGTGCTATCCACGATAGGCGGATCCACAATTGCGCCGCCCAGGGCCGCAGTGACACTGCCGAGGCACGGCGCACTCCCGGTATGGCAGGCGCCGACAGCGCTGTCGGTTTCTTTAACAAAGCTGAGCTGCCCACTCGAGTCGCCGACATAGATGTTTCTCGACGTGAAGTCAAGAACCGGACCGGTAAGCTGGTATGCACCACTGTGGACCGCGACCGGCCAGCCTCCCGTAATGACCTCGGCCGGGGTGCCATAGATGCCGTCGAAGATGTTGGTGAATTTGTGCAGATAGCCGGTGTCGTCACCGACGTACAGCGCGTCGTATTCCGTATCGGAGGCGTTGCCGTCATACGTGTAGTACGGCGAGCTGTTCGAGTCCTGCGCCTTGTTGTTGAAAGTCAGGTTGAGCATGCAGGAATTGCTGGTAGCGAGACAGGCTGTCCAAGCCGCGTCGGTGGTCACGACGGTGTCAACTGTCGCAGCCGCGCTGGGTGTCGTCCCTTCGCCAGCCTTCGGCCTGAGGATGTGCAGGATCGCGCCAGTGCCGCTGACCCCCTGCTCTACAAACACGATCTTCGTCCCGTCCAGGGAAAGGATCGGCGAGGTGAGAACCGGCGTGGTGGTCGCATTGTAAGCCCACATCACGCTGGGAGCGGCCGCACTGCAGTACGGTCCGCCGCCCGCGAGGGTTGAATCCGCCCACACGAACTCAGGCAAGGCAGACGTGGTGGCGATGCTATTACCGCCATTTCCCGAAGTGCGCGCGGTGACGGTAACGACGGCCCCGCTCGAAGTGGCGGTAACGCCAGCCGCAACCGGGCAGGCAGTGATGGCGGCTGCCAGATTTGTGGCCAAGGTTGTGGTGTTATTGCTGGTGGCAAAAGTTCCCGCAGTCGAACTCGTGCATGTGTTCGTTCCGGTTGAACCACCACTCACCGTACCCCAAGTGAAGACGCCGGTAGCCGCCCCGCCCACCGCGAGGAACGGTCCGGGAGTTGGGTTGGTAACCGTAAACGTATTGCCGGAGGTATAGCTCGCGGTAACGCCAACGGCGGTGAACGACCCACTGCAACTATTGATGACGGATGCGATGTTGGAGGCCAGGGTTGAGGTGCTCTTGTTGGTGGCAAAGTTCCCAGAGGTGGCGCTGTTGCATACGTTTGATCCGGCCGAACCGCCGCTCACAGAACCCCACGAGAAGAGGCCGGCGTTGGATGATGCACCCACTGCGAGGAACGGTCCGGGAATCGGGTTGGTCACCGTAAACGTATTCGTTGAGGTGGTAGCGGTGACGCCAACCGGGTACGTAGTCTGGCAACTAGTGCTATTGATGGCGGCTGCGATGTTGGAGGCCAGGGTCGTGGTGCTATTGCTGGTGGCAAAGGTCCCGGAGGTGGAGCTGGTGCATGCGTTTGATCCGGCCGAACCGCCGCTCACGGCACCCCATGTGAAATATCCGGTAGCTCCTCCGCCTATCGCGAGGAACGGTCCGGGAATGGGGTTGGTGACCGTGAACGTGCTGCCGGAGGTATAGCTCGCGGTAACGCCAACGGGGTAGGTAGTCTGGCAGCTAGTGCTCATGATGGCGGCTTGGATGTTAGACGCCACGCCTGTAGTGCTGGTGCTCGTGGCAAAGGTTCCGGTGGTCGAACTGGTGCAGCCGTTGCTGCCATTGGAGCCTGCGGCCGGAGTGCCCCAAGCGAAGTTGGTAGTGGTCTCCGCAAGTGTAAAGGTGGGATTACTTCCCAGCGTCGGGTTGATGACGGTAAAGCTATTTCCGGAGGTATAGCTCGCGGTGAAGCCAACAGGGTAGGTAGTCTGGCAGCTAGTGCTATTGATTGCGGCTGCCACATTCGCGGCGTCAGTGGCCGGAGTGGTGCTGAGAATATAGGTCCCGGCGCTCGCGCTGGTGCAGCTGTTGGTGGCGGTGGGGGCCGGAATCGTAGCCGGGCTCAGGGTTATGGTGCTGCCTGTGCTCCAGGCTACCGGGGAACCGGTTATGTTGGTTGCCGTGACCACGGCGCTGCTCTGGGTTGCCGAAACGCTGGCGTTCGCAGTCGTAAGGTTGACGAAGCAAACACCGTTTGAGAGGTAGCCGCATTGGCTTGAATCATCGTTAATGGCCGCCTCTAAGTTTTGCGCGTCCTGGGTCGTGGTACCGCCATGGATGATGCAGTCCGTGGTTGCTCCGCAGCCAGTCGTGGATCCGTGATAAGTATAGGTTCTTCCCCCTATAACAATCGTGTCCCCGCCGCTGGGGTCTCCCGTAAACGTGGCCGTGCCGATGCCAGGCGTGTTTGCGGTGGCTTTCAAGACTAAGGTATTTGAAGCCAAACTATTCTTGATGCTAATCGTCTGGCCGGCGGTTGGGCCGGTGCCCGAGAAGGTGCCGGCGGCCGTCGTCGCTGTCGCGTTGGTCGTCAGACTTAAAGTGTTGGCAGTGGCTCCCGCCGAGTTAGTAATGGTGATAGCCGCGGAAGTCGACGTGGGCAAGGCTGCCACGGTGCCGATAGCGGAGGCCGTGGTTGCGTTGGTCGTCAGACTCAATGTGTTGTTACTGGCTCCCGCCGAGTTGGTGATGGTGATGGTGGGGGCGCTGGTTGACGTGGGCACACCGGACACCGTGCCGACGGCGGAGGCCGTGGTCGCGTTCGTCGTCAGGGTTAAGATGTTGGAACTGGTTCCCGCCGAGTTGGTGATGGTGATGCTGGGAGTCGTGGTCGATGTGGGCACTGCTGCCACGGTACCGATGGCCGAAGCCGTGGTCGCGTTGGTCGTCAGGTTTAGGGTGTTTGAACCGTTGACGATAGTGATCGCCGCGTTACTCTCAGGCGTGGCGGAGAAGGTTCCTGTCTCGCTTGCCGTAGTTGCGGTCCCGGCGTACAGGTTGTTGAATGCCATGATGGAGGGCTGGGTGGTGGCACCCGCTTTGTTCATAGCGAACACCGCGAAATCATTCGCGCAGCTCGGAGCTGCCGTGGGATCGAAAGAGTACTTTGCCGGGAATGTGGCATCGGCCAGACTTGCACCACTGGTGCTGCCCAGGTAATAACTCCAGTCCTGCTTCGGCTTCGGCGTATGCTTCGGTGCGACGGTGCCAACACTGCCAGGCGCGGTTGCGGCAGCAGCCGGCGCCACAACAGGGGCTGCCGCAGTCACCAGCGTTCCCGCTTGCTTTTGGAAGAGCTCGGGGGTTCGCCGCAACAACTGATGCAGGTAACGGGGATCCTTTTGTACCTTCGACATCACCTGGGGATCACTGGAATTGCTAAACACTACGTGACGGTGGCTCCAGTCCGTGGGCAGGCCAATTCTAGGTTCCGCCGTTGCGGCGTCGCCTTGCGCCAGAGCAGGCATGGCAGCGCTAATCATCAGGCATACTACGAACACAACACTCGTCAGAGATTTCATCTGGCTCCGTAGATTGCAAGGCATCGTCATACTCCCGCACAACGAAAATCTGTGATTCATTAGTCCAGTTGTGCCGGAAACATAAGCTAAAACTGGAGAGCTACCCAGCCGCTCAGGCGGCTTCCGCTGTTGATTACAGGAGCCCTGATCAAGTAATACCGGGGGGACACGGACCATTTTCGATAGCGTATTTAGGCGCAATCGTAGTCTGCTTGCAGCTCTCGAGTCAATCAGAAACTCACGTTCGGAACCTTGTTAATACTCTTTAGAGCTCAACCTTTCGTTACCAACGTCACGTGCAGACAACCGGTAGCTGAGCCGCGCTTTTCTTCAACAAATGCTGTCCAGAAAATACGCCACCTTAATCTAAGGATCAGTTTTCTCGATGCTAAGGAGCTGAGGTCTGTGCGAGTTTGTTATAGAATGCCCCTACCGATGCAACCTTCCTCCAGCAGCACAAGCCATGAGCTGGCGATTGAGATTGGCGGTATCCCTATCGCTTTTAGGACGACCGATCCTGCTTTCTTGAAGCTTCTGCAGGATCGCTATGCCGAATACGTGAAGTGTGGGACACGGTCCGAGTTTGTCTTTGATGTGGACTTGGTTGCCGCAGGCATGCCCGACCCGGACGCTGAGGTCAGGGTCTGGATGCAGGATGGCAACTGGCAGTTGGAGAGAGGTGATTTCCGGGCCGAGTGGAATCCGGAGCGACGGCACGGACGTATCCGCCAGACGGCGAATGTGTATGCGATCGATTCGGTTTTGCGAATCGTGCATACACTTCTGCTGGCGCCCGAGGGAGGCTTCCTGCTGCATGCCTCCAGTTTGGTGCGCAACGGCAAGGCGTTTCTGTTCTCTGGTCTGTCAGAGGCGGGAAAGACCACGATGGCCCGGCTGGCACCGTCTGATGTAGTGTTGCTCACGGATGAGGCTTCCTACGTGCGCAGGGTTGGAGCACAATACCGTGCCTTCGGGACACCTTTCGCGGGCGATCTGGGGGAGCCCGGCAAAAATGTTTCCGCCCCAATCTCTGCCCTGTACCTGCTGGCGAAAGCCACGGAGAATCGGGTAACCCCGGTCAAGCCGGCAGAAGCAGTCCGGCGCCTGATGCGGAACATCCTCTTCTTTGCAGACGATCCTGCACTCGTGGGCCTGATTTTTCAGTCTGCCTGCGCGTTTGTCGCGACGGTACCGGTCTTTGAACTTTCGTTCTTCCCCGACCGCCGGGTTTGGGATTTGATTGGGTGAGTTGTGCGGGCGGAAGCTCTGGTGCACGGCATCAATGCACGCCAGTGACTTAGATCTCAGCCGCGGACGATCCGCGCGCGCCAGCCTGAGGACAAGCAGCAAAGCATTCGAAACTCTCCTAAATCCAGAATGAACCTGTTCCCGTTTCGTTCCATTGGTGGATTCGAATAATTTTTGAATGATGACCAGGATGGGACATCCATTCGAAAAGATTGCTAGGTTACTACTGCAACCAGGACTACACCGTGCCGCATCTGACTAAATGCGAGCACATTCATTACACAACTATCCACTATCTTCCCACTTGGTGCCGCACATGTTGTGCGAACGAGGTTACGATGTTGTCGAAGTGTCTCAATCCGAGTTGTTCCGCAATCTTCCAATACTTCGGTCAGGGTCGTTTATTCCGCATCAACTTCACTGAAGCGCGCAGGAAATGCGCATTGGCCGGCAAAGAAATCATTGCCTCGGTTCACTGCAAGGTGCATCCCATGGAACACTTCTGGTTGTGTGAGAGGTGTGCCGCAACTATGACTATCGAACTCAGCAATTCCGGTGAGGTCCACCTGGTTCCGATTGAGGCTTCTGTACCGAAACGAGCTGCGGCGGTTACAACACACGAGCACACAACACACGAGGCTGTCGCCTCCTGATTGCCGCACGGTTCCCTTTCAACTTTTCTTGCTTGGAATGATGTCAGGTCCACGAGGCGTGGCTTTCTTGCTTGGTAGCCCGTTAGACCGGGCGCTTGCCTTCTACAAGAACGGTTCCCGGGGTGGATGCGAGGAACTGAAACCTGGGACGTTCATATCTGCCCGACAGGCTGGAGACGCGAATCGTCAGCAGTTCATAAAACATCTTGATGCCATCGACAATGGGATTGATCTTGGAGCGGTCATCGTTGGCCCACTCCACTGAAACCTCAGTCATCTTCAAACCAAATTTGCGGGCGATGAACAGCAGCTCGGGATCGAAGCCCCAACCTTCAATCTGCTGACGCGTGAAGATGACTTCGGCAGCCCGGCGGGTGCAGGCCTTAAAGCCGCACTGGGTATCTTTGTAAGGCAATCCGAGCAGCAGGCGCAGCAGCAGATTGTAGGCGCGTCCCACGAACTGACGCAGCAGCGACTGACGCTTCGTTTGTGATTCCGCAAGCAGCCAGCGCGAACCAAAAGCAAGATCTGCGCCCTGCTCGATGGCGGCGATCAACTTGATGGACTCGTAAATCGGCGAGGAAAAATCAGCATCGCTGAACAGCAGGATATCGCCGCGCGCATTCAGCATTCCGTTGCGCACGCTGTAACCTTTCCCGCGATTTCCCGGATTCTCCAGCAACCGGATCTCCGGCGCATGAATCATCATGCGTCTGACGATGTCGGCAGTGTCGTCACGAGAGCCATCGTTGACGACGATGATCTCGACGTTCCAGTGCTGTTCGCGAACGAAGGCCAGCGCTTTTTCCAGGCTTGGACCGATGCGCGAGCTCTCATTGAAAGCAGGTAGAACGATGGAGTATAGCGATGACATGACGATTGGACGCATCTAGATTGTAACGGAGATGTCAGCACCGGACTAGCGAAAACAGCCCTGCCTAAGCTGCGTCCTTGCGGAACGCCAGCATGGAGAAGAACTCGTCCACAATCACTCCATCCCACAGGCCGCTGGCGGCTTCGGCGCGCATCGTCTCCTGCGCCTGCTGATGGGAGTGCGCGGCCTTGTACGGGCGTTCGGTACGCAAGGCATCGTAAACATCCACAACCTGCAGGATGCGCGCGAGTAGAGGAATCGCATCGCCCGCCAGACGATCCGGATAGCCGGTGCCATTCCAGTGCTCGTGATGGTGGCGAATGATGGGCAACACCAGGCGCAACGATCGCAAAGGCTTGCAAATATTTTCGCCGATCAGCGGATGTTGTTGCATGAGGCGCCATTCATCGGGCGAAAGCAGACCGTGTTTTTTCAGAATCTCATCCGAGATAGCAATCTTTCCCAGGTCATGGAGATAGCCGCCCCGACGCAGTGCGAGTTGCTCCTCTTCGCCCAACCCCATGAAGCGCCCGAGTGCGCTGGCATATTCCGCAAGCCGCTCGCAATGGCCTTCCGTATAGGGGTCCCGCGATTCTACGCTTCGTCCGAGGGTGCACAGTACGGTGTCGGCGTTTTCCAACTCGTCGGTATATTCCTTGACACGCAGTAGCGAGGCGACGCGCGCAAACAATTCAACAGGAAAGATCGGCTTATTCAGGAAGTCATCGGCACCGGCTTCAATCCCGCGAATCTTATCTTCGAGGTCGCTGAGCCCGGTGATCATAACGACAGGAATCAACCGAGTTTCGGGCGAATCCTTCCACTCACGGCAGATCTCGTATCCACTTTTTCCGGGCATGATGACGTCGAGCAGTACCAGATCCGGCGGAGTCTGACGCATGATTGCTTCGGCGTCAGCGGCGCTTTCGGCGATGGAAACCTTGTAGCCTTGGCGGGTGAGCAGCTCGCGCATGAGCAGCGTGTTGTCAAGATGATCGTCCACCACGAGGATATGCTGAGAACGGGGACGGGCCAACTCTGCCATCGGAGATATGAGCACTGAATCACCGTATATGGTTGCCACGGCGACGAAAGACAATTGCGGAAAAAGCAAAGCAGAGCTAGGCTGCAGTTGCTATGTTATCTCGACAACTCCGTTCGACTCTGCTTTTCCTGCTCGTACTTTCGCCGCTGGCAGCTATGGCCGCGAGTAAGCCGAAGGTGCATGTAATCAGCTTTGGAAAGACCCTGGTGGTGAGACTCTACCTCGGCCCAGACGAAGATCACACCGCACCGATGAAGGTACGGGCGCTGTATGTGGATACGAAGTTGAGGGAGTTTGTTACCGGAGAAGTGCATGAGGTGACCGACCGGTTGTTCGTGGTACGGCGCGCCTATCGGCTGAACAACAATCTTCCGTCGGATGAAGGGAAGGCTCCGAGCTGGGTTTGGGAACGCGGCGGATGGTTGATGGTGGACCGGCTCACAGCGCGGGTTTCGCAGCTTTCACTGTATGAGTTTGATCCGTTCTATTCGGCGGCAAGCTGGTTCCGCGATTATGTGGCGTACTGCGGAGTGAGTGACAACGGCGAACAGTTGAGCGCAGTGGTCATGCAACTGGGACGCAAGAAACCGGTACTCAAAAAAGAGCTGGGAAGCGCGGGGCAGGGCGATACGCCGGATTCCGAGTGCGATACGCCAACCTGGGAGAAGAAGCCGACGAGAGTCACTTTTCTGCCGAAGCATGGGGAGAAACAGGCTTTCTCGATCTTTGGTCACGCCTGGGACGCGGCCCCAGGTTCAGAGGAGGAACAGCCGTAACGGAGTCAACGATTAACCGGGCGGTGAACGTTGACGGCGGCAAAATTACTGCCTGGGTAATGGTTGCGCGGCAATGGAATGATTGAGGGTCCAGGGATTAGCTTTGTGCTAACCAGTTATAGGCAAGTAAAGGCGGGCCGTGGTGACCCGCCTGGTTTGGAAAAACGAATCACTTTTTTGGAATGGGGAGAGCGAGAGAGACGGTCTCGCCATTCCAGTTCAGTTCGAGAGTGTAGTGCGCGCCGCGCTTTGGGGTGACGGGAAAATAGAGGTATCCGGCAACGGGCTGAGTCAGATTCCATTCGGGAAGCGACTTATCGCGGAGTTCATTTTCCATGACGCGAGTACCTCTACCCATGCCTTCCTGAGGAGGATACGGATAGGCTCCTACTCCTACTCCGACAGTGGGACCCCAAGGGCCAACTCCGACTCCAAGAGCGGGACGGACGCCAGTCCTAGGGGGAGCGCCGGTAAGGTCGGCGACGATGTCTTCAGGAGTGGAGGCAAAGAATCCCTGATTTTCCGAACCGACACGGAGGGTGAAGTCCTCTCCGCGGAAATTGATGTGCTGTGCGCCGGCGGGAAAGACTCCTACTTCAACGACTACATAGCGCTTGCCGAGAGGCGTGCTGAATTTGCCCTCAACCTCTTTGGTGGAGAGCAGTTGAGCCCCGATCGAAAACTGGGACAATGGGCGCGAGACCGGATAGGCAGCAGCGTCGGCGCGGGGAGGAATGCCGGACGGCATCTCAAGCCGCCGCCGGGCAGGACGCTGGCCGGGGTTCGGCGCGGTGGCCGGTGACGGGGCAGGCGCGGGTTGAGCCTGCGGACCTTGCTGCGCATCCGGAGGAGGCGCAGGCGGGGGTGGTGGCGCATACTGCGCAAAAGCCGGGGTCAAACAGAGCGACAGCGCGACGGCGAAGAGTGGTTTCATTATTGTCTGGCCTCCGGCGGAGGAGCAGGAGCGGGCGGCTGTTCCGCGTCAGGCGGCGGTGGGGGTGGCGCGGGCTGCGGATTGGCTTCCGGATGAACTTCCGGCCTTGGTGGACCGGCGTTCGCCGGTGAGCCAGGAGCCGTCCCGGGCTTGCTGAATTCCACCGTCACGTTGCGGTTGGCAAGGACGTAGATGCGTTCCTTCTGCACGTCGCTCCCGATACGTTGCTCGACGGTGTAGGTGCCGGGAGCGAGGTAAATGTGCTTCAAGTCACGGGCGCGTCCGGCAAATGAGCCGTTGATGAAGATTTGCGCGTCGCCGTTCGGGCTCTTGATGTGCACTTCCCCCGCTGGGCGTCCATAGGGGCCATAGCCATAAGGACCGTACCCATAAGGGGCGTAGGCGTAAGGCCCGTAGGGATATCCCCATGGGCCGTAATAGCCGTAGGGATAAAAGGGTCCGTAATAACCGCCATAAAAGCCGACACCGACGCCCACGCGCGCTGAAGCCGGGGTCAGCAAAATCAGCATCAAGCATAGGACAAGAGCGGCGAGGGCGAGCGTCCGGGAAATTCGTATGCGTGACATACGCAAACCTCCTAACCCTTACGTTGCATTGCCGTGAGCAGAAAAGAAGGTTCCACTGAATCTCCACTCCGTGCGGCGTAAGCAGTGTCCGATACTCTGGACACCGTTGGGTTGAACCCGGTACCAGGCCTATAGTTGCGCCGGGGAACTGTAAAGATTTGCTAATGAGCAGCAAAGCGCGGTTCGCTCCGCGTGGGAGCAATGGGCAGAGGGCAGGACTTTAGGAGCTTAGCGGCTCGGGAGCCAGCCAACGAAAGAGGATGGTGGCGCACAGGGCCCCGGCGAGCTGCGCGAGGATGAATGGAGGAACGTCGATGGGGCGGATTCCGGCAAAGGTATTGGAGATTGACCGGGCCAGGGCTACGGCCGGATTGGCGAATGAGGTGGAAGCGGTAAACCAATACGCCGCCACAATGTAACTGGCTACGGCATATGGTGTCGCCGTGGCGCGCAGCCGCGAACAGCCCCAGATCACCGACATCAGGCCGAAAGTGGCCACAAATTCGCTGAATACCTGGGCTCGTCCGTGACGGACATGGGTGGAAAGCGAATACCAGGGCAGTCCAAACATGAGGTGGGCAACAATGGTGCCGGCAATTCCGCCGGCGAACTGAGCGCCGAGGTAGGCAGGTACATCCGGCCATGCGGTTCCGCTCTCCACGGCATCGGCCAGGGTTACCGCCGGATTGAAATGGGCTCCGGAGATGGGGCCAAAGGTCAGGATCAAGGTGAGCAGAGCCGCACCGGTCGCGACCGTGTTTGCCAGCAAAGCAATCGCGATGTTTCCGTTGGCCAACCGCTCGCCCATGATGCCGGAGCCAACCACGGTGGCTACAAGTAAGGCGGTTCCGACCGCCTCCGCCGCGGCGCGCCGGGCGAGGGAATATTCGCTCATTGGGCCCGCAACTCCAGCTTGCAGCAGCCTAAGTCGAGACCGCGGCCGGAAGAATCCAGCTTCACTTTTTGGGAGAGGCGGTAACGCCGATTCTTGCCCTCGGGAGTGCTTTCCACAAAGCCCTCGTCGCGCAGGGTCTTCAAATGGTGAGACAGCAGGGTCAGATCCAGTCCCAGCTCTACGTTCAACTCAGCCACGGTCTTGGGAGCATCCATAAGCTGAATCAGGACCGACCAGCGGGTGGTGTCGGCGATAGCTTTGAGCCGCCGGGAGCAGAAGTCATTTGAGAACCGGGCCTTGGGTGGCATGAAGCCTCCTAGCATGAATTGGCATTCATTTGAATTGGAATTGAAGTGATGAGTCTGTGACCGGTGCACTGCAGGGGTGTGATATTCGCAGGGGGTCACCCTCTAAAAGCGGATCGGAACGACACTTTCAGGACAAATCAGGCTCAGCCGGCGCGGCGAGGCTCGGTGAGGGCTTCGTTGAGAGCCGAGTCGAGGGCGCGGCCGAGGTGGGAGGCACGGCTGGTGTATTCGCTCTCGATGCCTTCATACTTACGCTTGAGCTGATAGTAGTCGTCGGCAAGGTTGAGGGCGGCAAGGACGGCAACGCGGAGGGAGTCCACGGTGCTGGTGTGCTGGGCGACGGCGCGCATCTTGGCATCGACGACATCGGCAAGGCGCTGGATGTAAGCCGGGTCAGAGCCGCGCAGATTGTAAGTTTCGTCGTAGATCTCCACGCGAATACTGCCGTTCTCTTCCGCCATCATTGCCTCGCTTTGCGTGCCATCGAAATCGATTGCTGGTTGAAATGACCCTCAGGCCGTACGGCATATCTGAGAGATGCGGGGATCAATCCTTCGCTGCGCTCAGGGTGACACCTTGGAAACAAAAGAAACAAACCAAAAAAGCAAACGACCAAAGAAACAAAACGAGCAGAGACAAACCATCAACAGAACGACTGCATTGCACCTGCATTGCACCAGCACGTTCAACTACCCCATGTTAGCCAAAAGAAGGCGAACATGGGGCACCCGGCCGATCAATCCCACATTTGCCAAAAGAAGGCAAATGTGGGACGCCAAGTTATTCGAGGATTGCGTCCACGTCGCCGAGCAGCTTTTCGACCCGGGAGCGCACTTCGGCGCGCTCCTGCTGCAGGGCACGAAGTTCCTTGCGGACGGCCTCGGTCTCGGCAGCCTGGGCGTCGAGCATTTCACGCGTGGTTGCCAGTTCCTGCTCGGCGGCGGCTTTTTGAGTGCGCGCGGTTTTGAGCAGTTCGATGGTGCGATAAATTTTTTCCTCCAGCAGATGAAAATCGCCGGCGGTACCTTCAAAAGCGAGCTGGCCCTCAGCCATGGAAGCCATGAATAATCCTCGGAAATGTCTCGAACCTGAAAAGCTCGAACTTCCGGCAGTATAACGCAGAAAAGTGGGGAGAAATCAGGGACAAATGTGGAGAAGTTGCGAAGGCGGCACGGGGACGGCGGATTGGGCCGGGGCGGCATACTGGGTTCTACCTAGTTGTTTTGAGGCAAAATCAGGAAAGACGCAAGATTGCGCAAGAAGTTTTGTACAACCCCTGAGGCCGGGGAAGTTCTAATATGGATACGGCTAGTACCGCCTTGAAGGCCCCGATCATGAAAACCAGATTCGCGCTGCTGCTCACGTTGGCTCTTACGCTGGCCTCTTACGGACTGGCGCAGGACTCACAAAACAAAACCGACACCGCTGCGAAACCGGAGAAGAGTGAGTTGGACTTTCCGCACGACGGCAAGACCGACGACGTGAACGCGATTGGAAATCGCAACGTGGGGTGCAACAAGGGGCTGGGAAACTGGTATTCGCTGGAAAAACAAGTGGCGATGGGCAAAAGCTTTGCCATGCAGGTGGAGCAGAGCGCAAAAGTGGTTAGCGACCCGGTGGTGAACGAGTACATCAACCGGCTGGCGCAGAACATTGTGCGCAACTCGGATGCGAAGGTTCCGTTTACGGTGAAGGTGCTGGATGACGATACGGTGAACGCATTCGCGCTGCCGGGAGGCTACTTCTACGTGCAGACCGGGCTGATTCTGGCGGCGGACAACGAGGCGGAGCTGGCGGGAGTGATGGCACACGAGATTGGCCATGTGGCAGCTTGCCATGCGGCGCGTCAACAGACCCGCGGCAACCTGGCCCAACTGGCGACGATTCCGCTGATCTTTGTGGGAGGCGGGATCGGCTATGGGATTTATGAGGCAGCCGGGATCGGCGTGCCGCTGACGTTCATGAAGTTCCAGCGCAACTTTGAGGCGCAGGCGGATTATCTTGGGGTGCAGTATCTGTACGCCAGCGGATACGATCCGCAGGCGTTTCCGCAGTTCTTCGAGAAGATTCAGGCGCTGGAGAAGAAGAAGCCGGGATTTGTAGCCAAGGCGTTTGAGACGCATCCGCCGACTCCGGAGCGCATGGAGCACACGCAACATGAGATTGCCACGATTCTGCCGGCCAAGCCGCAGTACGTGGTGGATACCTCGGAGTTCCAGGATGTGAAGGCACGGCTGGCGGCACTGGAAAACCGCCGCAAGGTGGACCAGGGAAAAGACAAGGGACCGAGCCTGCGCCGGGCTTCGACCAGCCAGGGCGATAGTACGAGCAGTTCGGACGACGGCACTACGAAGAGCGCCGACGACCGGCCGACACTGAAGCGGAGAGACGATCAGTAAAGGTAAGGTTTCAAAGTTTCGCAGGTTAGAAACAAGATCAAGAGCAAGAGCATGGGGCCTCGCAGCGAAGCGAGGCTTCTTTGCGTGCGCGGTTATTTCATAGGCCGGCTTCGATGCGGGAGCGGGGATCGAGGTAGTCGCGCATGGCGTCGCCGACGAAGTTGAAGGCGAGAACGGCGAGCATGACGGCAGCGGCGGGAAAGAGGATGACGTGGGGAGAGTCGAACAGATGGGAGCGGCCATCGTTCAACATGGCTCCCCAGCTTGGCACCGGAGGAGGGACGCCGAGGCCGAGGAAGCTCATGGTGCCTTCGGCGAGGATGGCTCCGGCCATGCCGATGGCGGCCTGCACGATGACCGGCTGCATGATGTTGGGAAGGATGTGCCGGGTGAGGATGCGCCAATCTCCGGCGCCGAGAGCACGGGCGGCTTCGACGTACTCGCGCTCGCGGGCGGCGAGCACCTGGGCGCGGACAAGGCGGGCGTAGCCGACCCATCCGCCGATGATCAGGGCTAGGATCAGGTTCCAGAGACCGGGGCCGAGGAAGGCGACAAAGGCGATCGCCAGCAGGATTCCGGGGAAGGAAAGAAAGGCGTTCATCACGATGACGTTGATGAAGCGGTCGAGGCGGCCACCGTAGTATCCGGCGAGCGAGCCGACAAGGGTGCCGAGCAGAAGCGATCCGGCGACGACCGAGGTGCCGACGATCATGGAGATGCGGGCGCCGTAGAGGATGCGGGAGAGAATGTCGCGGCCCAACTCGTCAGTACCGAAAAGGTGATGCAGCGAGGGCGGCTGAAGGCGGGCGGCGAGATCGATGAAGGCGGGGTCGCGCGGGGCGACGGCAGGGCCGAAGAAGGCGCAGAAGACAAACAGGACGATCAGGAAGGCACCGAAGAGCGCCAGCGGATTGCGGCGGAGCTGGCGGGCGAGGCTGGCAGCGTTAGACAAGGAAGGGGCTCCTGGGTTCAACGTTGGCATGCCTCCCACATTTGCCAACAGCGGGCAAATATGGGCCACCCACGCGTTTGGAGATTTCCGATGGCATTTCGTTACTCTCGCCGGAGCTTTTTTGGCGACGAGCGAAGAATCGTTCGCCGGTTGAGAAGCTTGATGCCGCACAGCTAACTCGGGCGGTGCGGGGGCCTTCGCTTCGCTCAGGATGACACATCAAGCTCAGGATGACACATCAAGAATACACGCCTGTGGATCGGAGAGGCGCTGGTGTGCGTGTTGGCGTAGGTCATTGGCGAATCCGGGGATTGAGGGCGGAGTAGACGAGGTCGGTGAGGAAGTTGACGGCGACGTAGGTGAGGCCGATGCAGAGCAGGCATCCCTGGACGAGGGCGTAGTCGCGATTGCTGATGGCGCTGATGGTGAGGCGTCCGATGCCGGGCCAGGCAAAGATGGTTTCGGTGACGATGGTACCGGCGAGGAGCGCGCCGAATTGAAGTCCGATGACGGTGACGACCGGGATGAGGGCGTTGCGCAGCGCGTGACGATAGACGACAGCACGCTCACTGAGACCCTTGGCGCGGGCGGTACGGATGTAGTCCTGGCCTAACTCCTCCAACATGCTGGTGCGCACCATGCGGGTGAGGATGGCGGCGAGCGAGCCTCCCATGGTGACGGCGGGCAGGATGAGGTTGCGCCAGCCTCCGGCACCGGAGACCGGGAGCCAGTCGAAGTGAATGGCAAAGAGCAGAACAAGGATGGGGCCGAGGGCGAAGTTGGGGAACGACAGGCCGAGCAGACTGACGAAGCTGAGGGCACGGTCGTCCCAATGGTTGCGGCGAACGGCCGAGCGCACACCGGCGGGAATGGAGAGCAGGATGGCGAAAGAGAGCGCGGCAAGGGTCAGCGAAAGAGTGGCGGGATAGGCCTGCGCCACCAGATCGCGGACTGGTTTATTGAGGCGCAGAGAGCGTCCGAGGTCGCCGTGGAGGACGCCGTTCCAATAGCGGACGTACTGAGTGCCGAGCGGAACGTCGAGGCCGTAGGCATGGCGTGCCGCCTGGATGTCAGCCCCGGCAGCGCCTTCGCCGAGCATGGCCTGGATGGGATCTCCGGGAACGAGGTGGATGAGCAGAAAGACCACGCTGACGACCAGCCAGATGACCGGCAACATGTAGGCGAGGCGGGCAAAGACGTAGCGGATCATGCTTGGGACTTTCCGTTTGCCGGGGAGGGATCGGAGGGATCGGAGGGATCGGGATCAGCGGCGGGCGAGTCGGGGACGCGATCGACTTTGACGGCTCCGACACGGTGGCCTTCCATCTCCAGCACGGTGAAACGGCGCTGCTGGTAGAGAAAAGAGTCGCCGGGCTTGGGGATGCGCTGCAATTTTTCGACGACGAATCCGGCGAGGGTTTCAAAGCCAAGGTCGCGAGGCAGATGCAGATTGTACTGGGATTCGAGATCGCGGATATTGAGCCCAGCGTCAAGCACGAGCGAAGCGGGGTCGCGGTGGCCGGAGTGGGTAACAACATCGAACTCATCTTCAATCTCACCGACGAGTTGCTCGAGGACATCCTCAACGGTAACGACGCCGGCGGTGGAGCCGAACTCATCGACGACCACGGCGAGATGGCGGCGGCGGGTTTTGAATTCGTCGAGGAGATCAGGAAGAGGCTTGGTTTCGGGAACGACCAGGACATCACGCATGATGTGGCGGACGGCGAGGGTGGGCAGCGCAGGCAGGGGCTCGGACGAGGACTGCGAACGCTTGAGGCGGAATTGCATCCAGCGCATCAGGTCCTTGGAGTAAAGGACGCCAATGATGGCTTCCGGGCCGCGGGCGGCATCGTAAACAGGGACGCGGGAGTGCTGCTCCTCGACAACTTGGGCGACGGCTTCCTCGAGCGGCATGTCGCCGGGAAGAGAAAAAATATCGGGACGCGGAACCATGATCTCGCGGGCGGTGATGGTTTCCAGATCGAGGGCACGGTGCAACAATCCCTGCTGCAGTCCGCTGATGAGGCCGTAGCGGTGAGAGGCCGTGACACTGAGCTTGAGCTCTTCGGGAGTGTGCACGCCGCCTTCACGAATGTGGCTCCATCCGAAGGCGTGCAGGACCCAGCGCGAAGAGGCGGCCATGGTGCGGGTGACCGGACTGAAGAGGGTAATGAAGAAATCAAGCGGCGCGGCGACAGCCAGCGCAACCTGCTCGGTTTTTTGGAGAGCGATGGATTTAGGGACGACCTCGCCGAGGATGACGTGCAGGTAGGTGATGGTGGCGAAGGCGACGATGGTGGCCAGCGCATGGGCGTAGAAGACGGAGTGGGGCAGGCGCGCGAGTGGAACTTCAAGCAGGCGGGCCAGGGACTCTTCGCCGATCCAGCCGAGAGCGAGGCTGGCCATGGTAACGCCGATCTGAATGCCGTTGAGAACTTCATCCAGCTTATTGTGGAGTTTGCGGATGGTGCGGGCGCCGATGCGGCCTTCGTCGATGAGCTGCTGGAGCCGGGTGTCACGAATGCTGACCAGGGCGTATTCGCCCGCGGCAAAGAAAGCATTGGCCGCTACTAGCAGGATCACGGCGATGATCCTCATCAGCACGAAGGTGAACACTATCGCTCCCGAAGACCAGTGGTATTGGATTTTAGCATCGCGAGCGGGAAGAGGCTGTGCGGGAGAACAAAGGCAAGGGCAACTACCCCACAACCCGTAACCGCAAAGGCAAAGGCAGAGGCAAAAGCAAGAACAACGACAGGGTCAACTACCCCACATTTGCTAACTGCGGCAAATATGGGGCACCCGTGGAGGACAAGGGCAAAGGCAAAGGCAGAGGCAGAGTCAAAGGCAAGAGCAAGGGCAACTACCCCACATTTGCTAACTGCGGCAAATATGGGGCACCCGTAACAAATTGTGCCTGTGACAAACTCCACCCGTAACAAATTGTGCCCGTAACAAATTTTGAAGGACGGGCAGAGAACAGGCACTCCTGATACAAGGCAAGGAGGGTGAGCGGTGGCAGTGGTGATTCATCCGTGACAGAATCATGCGAGCGGGAATTTGCTCAAGGAAGCATGGGTGCCCCACCTTAGCCGCAAAAGCCGCGGCGAAGGTGGGGCACCCGCGCACCCGCGAGGAGGAAAAGTTGGCGGCGACGCGCATAGTCACACTTACGACGGACTTCGGCAGCACGGATCACTTTGTGGGCACGATGCGGGGAGTGATTCTGGGAGTGAACCCAGCGGCACAGGTGGTGGATCTGTGCAATGCGGTGAACTCGTTTGATGTGCTGGACGGAGCACTGACGATTGCACAGGCATACCGCTATTTTCCCGCCGACACGATTCATCTGGTGGTGGTCGATCCGGGAGTGGGATCGGCTCGGCGGCCGCTGCTGGTGGTTACTTCCAAGCACTACTTTATTGCGCCGGACAACGGCGTGCTCTCCCTGGTGATGGAGCAGGAGGAGCGGGTTGCGGTGCGGCACATCACCGCCGAGCACTACTTTTTGCAGCCGCTGAGCAACACCTTCCATGGGCGGGATATCTTCGCTCCCTGCGCGGGATGGCTGAGCAAGGGAGTGGAGGCGGAAAAGTTTGGCGATGAGATCACGGACTTCGTGCGCTTCTCTTTGCCGAAGCCGAAGATGGTCTCCGAGCGCATGCTGAAGGGCGCGGTGCTGAAGGTGGATAAGTTCGGCAACCTGATTACGAATTTGACGCCGGAGAATGCGCCCGCGCTGTTTGCGGCAGACGCGAAGATAAGAATTACGGTGGGGCAGGCGGCGGTTTGCGGGCTTCGCAACGCTTATGCGGATGGGCAGCCGGGAGAACTTATCGGTTTGCTGAACAGCATGGGGTTCGTGGAGATTGCATGCAATCGCGGTGCGGCAGCGCATATGGCGAAGGCCGGGCGGGGAGCGGAAGTGGTGGTGGAGTTCTAGGCGGAAAGATTCAACTTCTTGTCGAGGTACTCTTTCAGGGCCAGGGCATTATTGTGACTGGGATCGTGTGAGCTGAAGATCAAAGTGACGGGGCTGCGGCGAGCCGCCTCTGGAATTGGCGCCCAGGAATCCGGGTTCGCATCCAGCTCGGCAAAGTAATGCCGCTGGAACTCGGCCCACTTTGCGGGATCGTGGGAAAACCACTTACGCAAGGTTGTGCTGGGTGCTGCTTCCTTGAGCCAACCGTCGAGGGGCAGGTCCACCTTCTTTATGCCGCGCGGCCAGAGACGCTCGACGAGAAAGCGGACCCCATCCGCGTTATCGGGCGGATCGTAAGCTCGTTTCAGGTTGATCACACCGCGCCTTTTGGTCATGGCAATCCGTGGGATGCTTGCTCTGGAGGCCGGGGCGTCCGCGATGCGCGAGATTTAGTCCTAACCCCAGTCCTGGGTGGAGGGGTTGCGGGGCTTGGCGCGGGCGTAGTTGTCCATCTTCGCGGTCCACAGGAGGAAGCGCCACATCTGGTGATACTCGCGCCAGAGGATGCCGCAGATTTGCGGAAGGCCGATTTTCTCCATTTTGAGGCCGGTGTAAGTCTCCAAGCGCCACTTGATGTAGGGGCTGCGCCAGGGAGCAAGGCGATGGCCGCGCGTAGCATTCCAGAGAAATCGGACGATGTACCACATAGGGTAAGTATAAACGGGGGGAGGAGCGAGGTTTCAAAGTTTCAAGGTTTCAAAAGTTTCAAGGTTAAGAACAGAAGCAAGAGCATGAGAAGTGAGGGAGGTTGCTTCCCAGGTTATCGCCCAAAGACGGGGCGCGAACCTGGGGCACCCAGGGCAAGAACGGCAGGCACAAAGAACAAGCGCAAGAGCAGGATCAACTACCCCACTTCTGCCAAAAGCGGCAGAAATGGGGCACCAGGCACCCAGCGTCTTGGGCCAAAGCGTCAGGAGAGATCGTACTTTTTCATCATGTGGCGGAAGCTGCGGTAACTGAGTTTGAGGATTTCAGCGGCGCGGGTTTGGACGCCGTTGGAGCGGCGCAGGGCGGACTGCAGAAGGCTCTTCTCAACGTCGGCGATGTAACGCTCAAGATCAATGCCGTCGGCGGGCAGGACGACGCCGAGAGCTCCGGCGTTGGCGGCGGTGGTAGGCATGGCGCTGGCGCCGGAGTTGGGCAGTTCGACGCGGAGTTCCTCCTCGGTGGACATGGCGACGGCGCGCTCGATGGTGTTCTCAAGGACGCGGACATTACCCGGCCAATCGTAGCCTTTCATGGTTTGCAGACTCTCAGGCGAGAGGCGGACGACATTCTTGCCCATCTGCACGGCAAATTTTTTGAGGAAATGATTGGCGAGCAGGACGACGTCTTCGCCACGGTTGCGAAGCGGGGGGACCTCGACGGGAATGACGCTGAGACGGTAGTAGAGGTCCTCGCGGAACTGGCCGTCCTGGACGAGTTGGAGAAGATTTTTGTTGGTGGCGGCGATGACGCGGACATCGATGGGAGTTTCCTGGCCGCCGCCGACGGGACGGATGCAACGCTCCTGCAGGACACGGAGGAGCTTGACCTGCATGGGGAGGGTGGTTTCACTGATTTCGTCGAGGAAGATGGTGCCGCCGCTGGAGAGTTCAAAGAGCCCGTGCTTGTTGGAGTTGGCTCCGGTGAAGGCTCCTTTGACGTAGCCGAAGAGCTCGCTTTCGAGCAGAGTTTCCGGGAAGGCTCCGCAGTTGACGCTGACGAAGGGTTCGCTGGAGCGGGGAGAGCAGGTGTGAATGGCGCGGGCGACCAGCTCCTTGCCGGTGCCGCTCTCGCCACTGACGATGACGGTGCTGTTGGTGGTGGCGATGGTGCGGATGGTTTGCTTGAGGGCGCGCATGGGCTCGCTCTCGCCGATGAGATTGTCGAGTGAGTTGCGCTGGGCGGCGTCGCGCTTGAGAGCAGCGTTCTGCTGGCGGAGGTGGGTACGGTCCATGGCCAGAGCGACGGCGCTGCGGAGATCCTCGACGAGTGTGGGGCTTTTGCGGATGTAGTGGAAAGCTCCGGCGTTGAGCGCCTCGATGATGTTTTCAGTGTCATCGACGGCGGTGATGATGATGATCATGGTGTCGGGAGAGACGCGGCGCGAGTGCTGGAGGACGTCCATGCCGGTGACGCCGGGCATGCGCACGTCGGTGACGACGATATCGTAGAGAGTGGAGTCAATCTTGCGGCAGGCTTGCTCGCCGGAGGTCACCGTCTCCACGCGGTGTCCCTGGTTCTGGAACGCGATCTGCAACATCTGGCAGATGGAGCGCTCATCATCACAGACCAGGATGTATCCCATGATTACCTGCTTTCATCGCCACGGCTAAGTCCGTGAGCTGTAGAAATTTGCGGCAGCGATGCACTGGAAGGAGGGGTGAGCTTCTCAGGCATTGGCTGGCGGAAGAGCAATGTGAATTCGGTTCCTTTGCCGGGCTCGGAGCGGACGGTGATCTGTGCCTCATGGGCCTGGATGATGCGATAGACGATGGCGAGGCCGAGGCCGGTTCCACCCTCGAAGCCGGACTGAAACGGCTCAAAGATCTTCTCGATGAGCTGGGGTGAGATGCCGGCTCCGGTGTCTTGAAAACGGATGCGCCAGTTGCCCTCAAACTGGTCGAGCGCGACGGTGAGGGTTCCACCGTTGGGCATGGCGCGGATGGCGTTGCTGCAGAGGTTCCAGAAAACCTGTTTGAGTTTGTCGCCATCGCCATCGGCCAGGGCTGTGGAATGGGAGAAGCTGCGCTGGATTCGTACGCTGGACTGGCGGTTTTCGAGCAGGGTCAGAGTGTCTGCAAGGAGCTGGCAGAGATCGACCTTAGCGCTCTGAAATCCGCGGTCCCGCGAATAGGTGAGGAAGTCGGAGATGATGGCGTTGAGGCGCTCGGATTCGCGGGTGACAATGCCGACGAGGGCGCGCTGATCGTCGGTGAGGGCGGCGATGCCGGAGAGCATCTTAACCGAACCGGCGATGGAGGAGAGCGGATTGCGAATCTCATGGGCGATGCCGGAGGCGAGGCGTCCGACGGCGGCGAGGCGGTCGCGGAGCCGGAGTTCACGCTCAAGGCGGCGAATTTCGGTGAGATCGGTAAAGGTGTAGATGTAACCGATGGTATCCCCGGCGGTTCCTTGCAGAGCGCTGCAGCCGACGCCGCAGAGCTTTTCGGCACCGCCGGGAGTGCGCGCCCGTACCTCGCTGCGCGCGGCATTGGCGGTGGGGAGGCGGTCAAAGAAGAGCTGGTGCACACTGAGCCCGGTGAAATCTTCTTCACCCCGGCCCAGCAAGCTTCTGGCGGCAGGATTGACCAGCTTGATGGCACCGGCGAGATCGGTGGTGAGCAGACCGCTGGAGATGGAGCGCACGATGATCTCATGCAGGACCTGGAGATTCTCCAGCTCGAAGCTTTTATCCATCAACGCGACATCGGCCTGGCGCATGCGGTTCGCCAGCTTGTTGGCAAGATAGGCGACGGAGACGTAGGCGAAAAGGTTGATGAAGATGACGGCCTGCAGCGATTTGAGGTCAGGACGGTTGGTGGAGTAGGAGTGGATCAGATCGAAATAGGAGAGCTCAATGGTTCCGCCGAGCAGGATAAAGGACATTCCGGCGGTGAGGTAAGCCCAGGTTTCCGACAGCAAGGTGCTGGCGACAATGATGATGAGCGGATAAAGAAAGTTGAACGAGGTGTCAACACCGCCAGTGATGTAAATAACGGCGGTGGCGAAGATCAGGTCAGAGATGACCTGCAGCTTGGACTGCAATCGCCAATTGCGCCGGCGGTAGGTGAACACAACCAGATGCACGGCGGCGACCGCGTACCAAGCCAAAATGACCAGCACAAACAGACGCCGGTTGACGTTGGTAGCGGTGAGATTGACGATCGCAAGCTCGATGGCGAGCAGGATCGTGATGATGATGACGCGGACCTTGACGAGCCACTCCAGCCAGGTCCGCTCATTGATTCCTGAAGCCATCCTTTTCCCTTCCTAGCCCGAGAGTTTGGAGATCATGGAGAACAATGGCATGTAGAGGGAGATGACGATACCGCCTACCGCGACTCCAAGGAAGGAGATGAGCATAGGCTCCATGAGAGCCAGCAGATCCTTGGTAGCGGAATCGACTTCATCTTCGTAAAAGTCGGCGATCTTCTGGAGCATGTTGTCCATGGCGCCGGTGGCTTCGCCAACGCCGATCATCTGGGTGACCATGCTGGGAAAGACGCCGCTCTCGCGCAAGGGATCGACAATGGTGCGGCCTTCTTCGATGGACTTGCGCACCTGCATGAGAGCTCGCTCAAGGACGGCATTGCCGGCGGTGCGGGCGGTGATGGAGAGGCCGTCGAGAATGGGCACGCCGGAGGCGATCAGGGTTCCCAGGGTGCGGGTAAAGCGGGCCACCGCAATTTTGCGCAAGACCGGACCGAAGATGGGCAGGTTGAGCATGATCTTGTCGGTATAGAACAAACCCTGCGGGTTGGAGCGGATGAACTTGATGGCGACGCCGATCAATCCAATGCTCAGGAAGATGAGCCACCAGAAGTTCTGGACGAAGGCCGAGAGATTGATAACGAACTGGGTGGAGGCAGGCAAAGCCACACCGAGGCCGACGAAAAGATTGGCAAAGATAGGGACGACGAACTTGAGCAGCGCACCGACTACGAGCAAGGCAATGACGATGACGGAGACCGGATAGACGAGCGCGGACTTGATGGCAGCCCGCAGTTTGACAGCCTTTTCAACGTACTGCGAAATGCGCTGGAGAATGGTGTCCAGAATACCGCCGGCTTCGCCCGCGTCGACCATGTTGGTGGTGAGGTCGTCAAAGATCTTAGGGTAGGCGCGCATGGCATTGGAGAGCGTTGCGCCACCCTCGACCGATGAACGGATACCGAGCAGAGCCTTCTTGAAGGTTTGGTTCTGCTGGTTGGCACCGAGGATTTCCAGACACTGCACCAGGGGTAGACCGGCGTCAATCATAACCGAAAACTGGCGGAAAAAGATGGCCTGCTCCTTAGCCTTTACGTGACCGCCGCCGATCTGGAAATTGAAGCTGCGTCCGACACCCTTTTCTTTGATTACGTTTGCCTGAATGCGCTCACGCGCCAGAGCAGCGCGTAGTACCTGTTTATTTTCAGCGGCGCGTTCGCCCTGGACCTTTTCGCCTGCGGCATTGTTTCCCTGGTACGTAAAAACCGGCATTCTGAACCTCTCTGCTCGCCCTGACTTTTACTTGCGCGTCGCGAAAGCGGCTGATTTCGTGTTGTTCAAGGCGCGGTTGATCATTTCCTGGAGTTCCTCCGGGTTGGAGGAGCGCGACAGTGCTGCCTCAATGGTGATGGATTTCTGCAGATAAAGAGTCATCAGCGACTGGTTGAAGGTCTGCATCCCATATTTGTCCTGGCCGGACTGCATGGAAGAGTAGATCTGATGGATTTTATCCTCGCGGATAAGGTTTCGAATGGCCGGATTGGGGACCAGGACTTCCATGGCCATACACCGGCCCTGACCACCGGCTTTGGGCAACAACGCCTGACAGAGAATTCCCTCCAGCACCAGCGACAACTGAGCGCGAATCTGGGGTTGCTGATGGGCGGGGAATACGTCGATGACGCGATTGATGGTGGAAGAGGCGGAGTTGGTGTGCAGGGTTCCAAAGGTCAAGTGACCGGTTTCGGCGATGCGCAGGGCGGACTCGATGGTTTCCAGATCGCGCATTTCGCCGATGAGCACAACGTCAGGATCTTCCCGGAGCGCGGACCGCAGGGCACCGGCGAAGCTTTTGGTGTCCTGGTGAACTTCTCGCTGGTTGACCAGGCAGTTCTTATGCGAGTGCAGGAACTCGACGGGGTCCTCGATGGTGATGATGTGGTCGTGGCGCTCACTGTTGATCTTATCCAGCATGGCCGCCAAGGTGGTGGACTTGCCGGAGCCGGTAGGACCGGTGACCAGGATGAGGCCTCGCGGACGGTCGCACAGCTTGGCCACCACCGGAGCGAGATTGAGCTGGGCGAAGGTTTTGATCTCAAAAGGAATGACGCGGAAGACCGCAGCAACGGCTCCGCGCTGGTTGAAGATGTTGGAGCGAAAGCGCGCCAGCCCCTTGAGTCCAAAGGAGAAATCGAGTTCGAAATCCTCTTCGAAGCGATGCTTCTGGGCATCGGTCATGACCGAGTAGGCCAACTGCTTGGTGTCCGCCGGACCCAAGGGAGGCATATCCAGAGGCTGGAGATGTCCGTGGACGCGGACCTGCGGAGGCGAATTGGTGGTGATGTGAAGGTCGCTGCCACTGAGTTCGAGCAGCTTCTTCAACAGATCGCTAAGAGTTACCGCCATTCCATCTCCTTGAAACTTTGACTGTTGCCCACATTCGCCAAAGGCGATGTGGTTCCATCCCACTCTGCCAGCTTAGTACACGGTCTCGCGCAGGACCTCGTCCATCGTGGTCATGCCGAGGATGATTTTGCAGAGGCCGCTGCGGCGCAGGGTCATCATGCCATTCTCGATGGCCTTCTTCTTCAACTCGAGGGACGAGGCTCCGACGAGGATCAACTCGCGCAGACTGTCATCGACCTCCATGACCTCATACAAAGCAGTGCGGCCCTTGTAGCCGGTGCCATTGCATTTTTCGCAGCCGCGGCCCTTCATGACCTTCACGGTGCGGGCCTCCTGCTGGGTAAATCCGGCCTTGAGAAGGACCTGCATGGGAACCTCGATAGGCTGGGTGCAAGCAGTACAGATACGGCGGATAAGCCTCTGAGCCACAATGAGATGGATGGAAGTTGCGACAAGGAAGGGCTCGATGCCCATGTTCATGAGCCGGGAGACGGTCTCGGGCGCGCCATTGGTGTGGAGGGTGCTGAGCACAAGGTGTCCGGTGAGGGCGGCCTTGACGGCGATTTCAGCGGTTTCAAAATCGCGGATTTCGCCGACGAGAATGATGTTGGGGTCCTGGCGCAGAAAGGAGCGCAGGGCAGAGGCGAAGTTGAGGCCGATCTGCTCCTTCATCTGAACCTGGTTGACGCCCTGCAACTGGAACTCGACCGGATCTTCGGCGGTCATGATGTTGGTGTCAGGCTTATTGAGCAGGGAGATGGCAGAGTACAGCGTGTTGGTTTTGCCGGAGCCGGTAGGGCCGGTGACGAGCACCATTCCGTAAGGCTTGAGAATGGCTCTTTGAAACTTCTCCAGCGACTCAGGCTCGAAGCCGAGCTGGGTCATGTCGAGGCGGAGATTGTCCTTGTCAAGCAAGCGCATGACGACTTTTTCGCCCCAGAGGGTGGGCAGGGAGCTGACGCGCCAATCGAGCTGACGGCGGCGGCCGTTGATCCTCATGCGGCGCATGATGCGGCCATCCTGCGGCAGGCGCTTCTCGCTGATATCGAGGCGGGCGAGGATCTTGATGCGGGAGATGATGGCGTCGCGCAGTTTGAGCGGAGGCTTCATCAGCTCCTGAAGGATACCGTCGACGCGGAGGCGGACACGATATTCCTTCTCATAGGGTTCGAGGTGAACGTCGCTGGCTCCAGCCTTGACTGCTTCGGTGAGGATGACGTCAACGAGGCGGATGATGGGCGCCTGTTCGGCAGCCGACTCCATGTCGGCAAGCGAAGCCTCTTCGCCGCCGTCGCCATCTTCGTCTTCGTCTGCGTCGAAATCGTCGCCAAAGGCGGCCATCGCCTGGTTCAACTCCTCGGTGCCGTTGGTGCCCTGTTCGGGCGCATTGTAGGCATACTCGATGGCTTCCAGGATGGCGGCTTCGCTTCCCCGGAGGGGCTCGATTTCATAGCCGGTGATGAACTTCAGATCATCCAGAGCGCGGTAGTTGGTGGGGTCTACCATGGCGACCTGGAGGGAAGTTCCAACCCGCCCGAGAGGCAGGATTTTGTATTTGCGTGCGACTTCCACGGAGACCGTTTTCACGATCTTTGGGTCGATCACATAGTTTGCAGGATCAAACGCCGCGTATTGAGTTTTCGGTGGAGTCGCCACAGTCTTTCCTCGGGAATTTCATTGGGCCGCCGCACAGATCCGCACATCGCCGACCGGCCCCAGGAGCAAGCGCGGGGCTGGCACACTTTGAGTGCCTGTCGGGGGAAGACAAGTTGGGCGCACGCGTTTCTGGTGAAGCATTGATTGCAGAGTAGCAGCTTGACATTAATTGTCAATCGGGTGGAAGCGGGAAAGTCATGACTAAGGGACTACGTCCAATAGAGCGCGGGCCGACTGCGATCCGATAGACTCCTCTATATGAGTGGGAGTGGTTCGGAGACGAAGAAGATCCGGCAGATTTTCCGGACGCTGGAGGCGGCGATGGGGCCACAGCACTGGTGGCCGGCGGGATCGGCCTTCGAGGTGGTTGTGGGGGCGTATCTGACCCAGAACACGGCTTGGACGAATGTGGAACGGGCGATGGGGAATCTTCGCCAGGCGGGGGTGCTGTCGATTTCCGGAATTCGCAATATCCCGGTGGAGGAGTTGGAGCTGCTGGTTCGTCCGGCGGGATATTTCCGGCAGAAGGCGGCGCGGCTGAAGCTGTTGGTCGCACATCTGGATGCTCACCATGGAGGATCGCTGGCCGCGATGTTTGACAGGACGGGTGAGACGCTGCGCGCGGAGTTGCTGGGGCTGACGGGGATTGGACCGGAGACGGCGGACTCGATCCTGCTCTATGCGGCTGGTGGCGAGGTGTTTGTGGTGGACAGCTACACGCGACGCATCTTTGAACGCCACGGGCTGGTGAAGGCCGAGACGGGGTACGAGGAGATCCGGCTGGCGGTGCAGAAGGCGCTGACCGGGGAGGATGCGGTCTCCCGGCCTGAAGGGGCGAGAGAAGATCAACGGCAAAATCAACTACCACAGCTTAAAGCTAGAGCTGGTTGCAACTACAACGATCAACGGCAACGGCAAAGTCAACTGTCCCACCTTAACGCCGCAAAACCAGAGGCGCGGCGCGAAGGTGGGGCACCCGAATCTCGCGCAACCGAGACTCCAACGGCCGAGACTGCGATGCTCGAGACTCGCACGCCCGAATCCAGCGTGGCGGGTTTGGCAACACATACGCCGTCGGTGGCCTCTGAGATGAAACGCAGTGAGCTGTCGCGGCGCTACAACGAATTCCATGCGCTGCTGGTGCAAACGGCCAAACACTACTGCGTGAAAGGCGAGCCGAAATGTGAGGGGTGTCCGCTGCGCCGGCTGCTGCCGCCGGAACGCCGGCCGGGATAGCGCAGACCAGGGTGAGGTGGATTGGGTTGCCTGCCGCCTGCCTGCGATTTCAAAATGGGATGGAAATTCGTTGAAGATTCAACGTTTCTGCTTCTCAGGTTGGGGTTCTCCGAATCTGAATCTATGGCGGCTACCTTGCTAGCTTCCGACGCTGGCAACCCCAACGGGGATGGGAGGCTGCGATGAAAGGAAAGCGAATCTTATTTGTCGATGACGAGCCTAACCTTCGGCTTACGTTTCCGCAGATCCTAAACATGCACGGGTTTGAAGTCCGCACCACAGCTACGGTTGCGCAAGCGCTCTCAGAAATCACCATCCATCCATTCGATATTCTAATTTCCGATCTCAACATCGGGGAGCCCGGTGATGGCTTCACCGTGGTGAGCGCGATGCGGCGGACACAGCCGAGCTGCATCAATTTCATTCTTACGGGATTTCCAGCCTTCGAGAGCGCGCTGGCGGCAATACAACGACAGGTGGACGGGTACCTGGTGAAGCCTGCTAATATCGCGGAACTGGTCAGCTTGATAGAGCAGCGACTGCAGGAACGGCAACCGCGGCACCCGGCAGCGCTAGTGCGGCTCTCAAACCTGCTGCGCGAGCGAGTGGATGAGATTTGCAACCACACCCTGTCGAAGATGAAGTCGGACCCTGTTCTGAGCACGATTGCAATGAGCGATCAAGAGCGCGCCGATTACCTGCCCAGACTGGTGCTGGAGATTGCAAATCAACTGGATTCCGCAGAGCCGGACCAACTGACGACGAGCACGATGGAATCCAGCTTTAAGCATGGCTTGCAACGATTTGCGGCCGGGTACAATATCTCCATGCTGGTGACGGATTCGGCGATCCTGGACGGGGCGGTCTTTGACACTGTGCGGGAACATTTGCTGATGTTGGACACCAGCAACCTGGTGCTGGATCTGAAGCACTTCAACCATGCGCTGCAGGGTCAACTGGAGCGGTCGATCCAGGCCTACTGGGATCAGACGGCGAGCACGGCGGGGAGATCGGGCACACCGTAGGCGCGCTATCACCACACTCCCTAGAAAAAAGATGCCGCTCCTTAGGAATAAACGCCAGAAATAGCAGAAATAAACGCTCTCAGCCACACCCATCAAACAGGAAGCAGGTACGTCGACTTGGGAAGTGCACCAGAGCACCTTCAGGATTGGTATGTCCGTCATTATCATCGCCGGGAAAAACGCCCGGCTGCTTTGCCGGATACACCTTCCGCGATTCCGGTCTAGAATCGGTGTGGGATTCGATTGAACACACCGGCTCCAACTCGGTCACGCCGCCGCCGGCTCCTGCTGCTGGGAGCGGGAATCGCGCTGCTGGTGTTTGTGATCTTCTCGCAGGCAGCGTTCAATCTTAAGTTTCTGCGGCCCGAATCGCTGGTGCAGACGTTTGTGTTTGCGGCGCTGTCAGCGCTGATTTTTATGGCGCTGGTGGCGCTAATTTTTGTGCTGCTGCGCACGCTGCTGAAGCTGTATCTGGAGCGGCAGGCAGGGACGGCAGGCTCGCGCTTCCGGAGCAAGATGGTGCTGGGCGCATTGGTGCTCTCGTTCGGGCCGGTGATCGCCATGTTCTTGTTCGCCTACGGACTGATGAACCGGTCGATCGATAAGTGGTTCTCGCAACCGATTGAGGAAGTGCACGGACGGAATGCGGCGGTGACCGACCTGCTGAGCAGTTACGCGGGACAGAACGCGCTGGCCGAAGCACGGGCGATTGCAGCCAATCCAGAGGCGTTGAAGGCTTACCGCACGGGCAAGTTCGGCTCGCTGCTGGAGGAGTTCCGCGCGCACGAGATCACGCTGCAGGGAGGCTTCGCGCTGGCGTTTTACAAGGGACAGATCGAGGCCAGCTTTGGCTCTCCGCTGCCGTGGGGAGTGATGCTCACGGCGGTTCCGAACCTGTCCACGATGCAGAGCAAGCCGCAACAGTTCACGCTGAACAATCGCGAATACATGCTGGGGACGGCTCCGGTGGAAGGGCTGGGCCATGTGGCCGTGGCCATGCCGCTGCCGGAAAACTACAGCAACGCGCTGCATCAACTGGAGCAGAGCGAAGAGCGCTACCAGGAGTTGCGGCGCAATAACAAGCTGATCCGGCAGACCTACATGCAGGCACTGCTGCTGATTACGCTGCTGGTGCTGTTCGGTACCACCTGGTCAGCCCTGGCGCTGAGCAAGCTGGTGACGCGTCCGGTGACCGCGCTGGCCGAAGGCACGCAGGCAATTTCGGCAGGCAAACTGGACTACCGCGTGGAGGTGAGCGCGGGCGACGAACTGGGACAACTGGTGGGCTCATTCAACAGCATGGCCGCCGAGTTGGAGAGCAATCGCCGGCAGTTGCAGGAGGCCAACGTGCGGCTGGAAGAGCGCCGGCTGCACATGGAGACGATTCTGGAGAGTATTCCCTCGGGAGTGCTCACCCTGGACGGAGCAGGACAGGTGACGCGGGTGAACGCGGCCCTGATCCGGATGTTTGACCCCAAGGGAGTAACCCAGCCGGGAACGCAGACGGGATTGCGGCTGGCCGACCTGTTCCCTGCCGACAGCGCGCCGGATGTGGCCGAAGAGATACGGCGGCTGACGCGCAAGGCCGACCGCATGGGAACGACCACCGCGCAGATGGAGATTCCGAACGGAGGCGCGGCACTGGAAGTGGGGGTGACGGTGGCTTCGATGGCTGGTCCGCGACAGTTGCGACGTTTGGGATATGTGATTGTCTTTGAAGACCTGAGCGATTTGCTGAAGGCACAGAAGCAGGCGGCGTGGCGCGAGGTGGCACGCCGGGTTGCGCACGAAATCAAGAATCCGCTGACGCCGATTGCGCTCTCGGCCGAGCGCATCAAGCGGCACATTGAGCGCGGCATTCAGGGCGAGAGCGCATCGCAGGCAGTGATTGAAAGCTGCGCGGATACCATTGGGAGCGCGGTGGAGACGGTGCGGAAGCTGGTGGATGAGTTCTCGACGCTGGCCCGCTTCCCACCCTCGCGGCCGCGGGCGGCGGATCTGAACCAGATTATTCTGAGCGCGATGACACTGTTCGAGGGACGGCTGACGGACGTAACCGTGAAGCTGGAGCTGGCCGACGACCTGCCGCGGGTGATGGCCGACCCGGAGGCGATCAAGCGAGTGGTGGCCAACCTGGTGGATAACGCGGCAGAGAGCCTGAAGGATTCAGTGGTACGCGAGATTCGCGTCGCCACCTCGCTGCTGGAGACGCGCGATGCGGCGGAGATCGAGGTTTCCGACACCGGAGGTGGGGTGACGGCGGAGACGAAGGAGAGGTTGTTCCTGCCGTACTTCTCCACCAAGGCACGAGGCACGGGGTTGGGACTGGCCATTGTGGCGCGAATCCTGGAGGATCACGGGGGCACGATACGGGTCGAGGAGAATCATCCGGTGGGCTCGCGCTTCCTGGTGGAGCTGCCGGTAGCCGGTGGAAGCGAGCGGACGGCGGCAGAGCAACCCGCCGAGTTGGAGGGCACTGCTTCCCACCTTAGCCGCAAAATGCGCGGCGAAGGTGGGGCACCCAGCGGCACGGCACCCAGCGGCGAGGTAAGTTTAACGGACGAGACGCGCGGGAAAGCCTGAGACTGAAGTAGCGGGACAGAAGAAAGGTGGAAGATGATCCACATCCTGGTGGTGGACGACGAACCCAGCATTCGTGAGACGCTGGGCGGAATTCTGGAGGACGAGGGTTATCGGGTAACTCCCGCCGAGGACGGCGAGAGCGGGTTGGCCCTGCTGCGCGACCAGCACTTTGACGTGGTGCTGCTGGATGTATGGCTGCCGCAGATGGACGGGCTGGCGGTGCTCGAAGAGGTGAAGGATCTGGAGGACCGTCCCGAGGTGGTGATGATCTCCGGACACGGCACGGTGGAGACGGCGGTGCGGGCCACCAAGCTGGGTGCGTATGACTTTCTGGAAAAGCCGCTGTCGCTGGACAAGACCTTGATTGTGGTGAAGAACGCTGCCGAGGCGCGGCGGTTGCGCTCGGAAAACCAGGAGCTGAAGCGGCAGGTGTCGCACGCCGAAATTGTGGGCGACAGCATTCCGCTGAAGGCGCTGCGGCAGCAGATTGGGCTGATGGCTCCGACGAATGGGCGGGTGCTGATCTACGGCGAGAGCGGCACGGGAAAAGAGTTGGTGGCGCGCGCCATCCACGCCCAGAGCCTGCGCAAGGACGAGATGTTCGTGGAAGTGAACTGCGCGGCGATTCCTGAAGATTTGATCGAGAGCGAACTGTTCGGCTACTGCAAAGGCGCCTTTCCGGGAGCCGATACGGAAAAAGAAGGCAAGCTGCGCAAAGCAGACGGCGGAACCCTTTTTCTGGACGAAGTGGGCGACATGAGTTTGAAGACCCAATCGAAGGTTCTGCGGATGCTGGACGAAGGGCGCTTTGCTCCGGTTGGAATGGAGGAGCCGGTCACGGTGGATGTGCGGGTGATAGCGGCGACCAATAAGGATCTGGAGGAAGAGATTGGGCGGGGCAATTTCCGCGAAGATTTGTTTTACCGGCTGAACGTGGTTCCGTTTGTGGTGCCTCCGCTGCGCGAGCGGAAGGAAGATATTCCGGTGCTGGCGAGGCACTTCCTGAAAGAGTTTTCCAGCCAGTACAGCCGCCGGACGAAGGAAATTGCCGATGAAGCATTGGAGGTTCTGACGCGCTACTCGTGGCCGGGAAATGTGCGCGAGCTGCGCAATGTGATCGAGCGGATTGTGATCATGAATCCGACGGTGCCCCGACTGGAGCGCAAGCATCTGCCCTCGGTGCTGTACCGCGAGGGAACCAGGCGGTCGCTGGGAGACTTTACTACCCTGCACCAGGCACGCGCAGCCTACGAGCGCGACTACATTCTGAAGAAGCTGGACGAGAATAATGGCAACGTGAGCCGTACGGCGGAAACCCTGGGGCTGGAACGAAGCCATCTTTACCGCAAGATGAAAACACTGGGAATTGCGGTGAAGGAGTAATAAGCGAACTCAAGAACAGCAAGAGCAAGTACAAAATCGATTGCTGGTTGAGAAGCTTGAGGCTGCGCGAGAGGACTGGGGCAGTACGGGGGTCCTTCGCTGGCGCTCAGGATGACACTCCTGAAATAACACATCATGCTGCGAAAACTTTGAAAGCTGTGGAATAGGGCCCATGAGAAGTATTTTTTTTGTGTTGCTATTGAGCTGCGCTAGTTTGGCGCAGAGTGCTCCAGAGCAGAAGAGCTCGGATGATTCCAGCAGCAAGCTGCCGCGCCGCGAGGAACAGGTGGTGGTGACGGGCAGCTATGGCGCAGTGCCGCTGGAGGAGACCGACCGCAGTGTGAGCGTGGTCGAGGTGGGGCAATCCCCGTCGGTGTACCGCGGTTGGGCGGACGCGCTGGAGCAGGACTCGTCGGTGGATGTGCAGCAGCGGGTACCGGGAACCGAGGCCGACATTTCGATCCGGGGCACGACCTTTGAAGAAACATTGATACTTGTAAATGGACTGCGGATGAACGACGTGCAGACCGGGCACAACAACCTGGACCTCACGTTCCCGTTCGAGTCAGTGCAGCGGATTGAGGTACTGAAGGGCGCGGGTTCGACGCTCTATGGATCGGATGCGATGGGCGGTGCGGTGAACTTTATTACCGCGGTGCCGCAGACGAGCGAGATTCGGCTGGGCGCGGGGATCGGCAACTGGGGAACGAATCAGCAGAATGGGGCGCTGACCCTGGTGCGCAAGCAGTTCTCCGAAGAGTTGACGTTTGTACGCGAGCTTTCGACGGGCTTTATTGTGGACCGCGATTACCGCAATCTGGCGATTGCCTCCGAGAGCGGGATCAACACTGCGCTGGGGCGCAGCGACGTACTGCTGGGAATCAGCGACCGTCCGTATGGCGCAGCAGGTTTCTATGGAGTGCCTCCGACGACTTTGAGTTGGGAGCGGGACAAGGGCTGGCTGGCAGCGTGGACGCAGCCGATTGGAACGCAGACGAGCGCGGACTTTGGCTACCGGCGGCACACGGATGAGTACATCTTCATCAAAAGCGATCCGGCGCTCTACGAGAACAACCACGTTGCCACCTACTACCAGGCGGCATTGCGAAGGTTTGAAAAGATCGGCGCGAACATGCGCTTCTACTACGGCATGGACGGACTGCGGGAGCACATCGAGAGCAATAACCTGGGCATTCATACGAGGGACCAGGGCGGGGTGTACGCGAGCTTCGATGCGCGGGCGCTGAAGCGGTTTTCCTTCAACGTGGGAGTGCGTGAGGAGCTATATACGGCAGGTCACGAGGTGTTCAGTCCGTCGGTTTCCGGCGCCTACTGGGTGAACGGACGGATGAAGCTGCATGCTTCGGCCTCTCATGCGTTCCGCCTGCCGGACTACACCGAGCTGTACTATAGCGATCCGCTGCACCTGGGCAATCCGTTGCTGAAGCCGGAATATACCTGGAGCTTCGACGGCGGAGTGCAGGTTTCGCTGACACACAAGCTGGTGGTGGATGCGGATGTGTTCCATCACCGCGACCATGACGTAATCGACTATGCGCGCCCCGGCTCAGCCGGACCGAGCGAACCGTACGTGGCGGAGAACATTCAGAAGCTGAGCTTTACGGGAGCGGAAGTTTCACTGCGCTGGCAGCTGCCCCGGCAACAGAGGGTTGAGCTGAGCTATACGGGAATGCATGGGGCAGGAGCGATGCTGAACGGCGTGCAGTATCTGTACGTCTTCAACTATCCCGTTCATGCGGGGCTGGCGACGTGGTGGAGCAAAACTCCGGGGGGACTCGATTCGCGCTTCCGGGTGGCGGCCGTCGAGCGCTATCACAGCGGCGCGTATCCGCTGGTGGAGTGGACCGTGGGACGGCAGTTCCGCTACGTGAAGCCTTATCTGCAACTGACGAATCTGACCGACACGAAGTACGAGGAAATTGCCGGAGTGCCGATGCCGGGACGGGGATTTATCGCGGGGATGGAGTTGCGCTGGAAGGGCAAGTGAGACGTTAGCCCCAGGAAGATACTCCGGAAACGAAGAAAGAATCGAACGCCGGCGGAAAAGCTTGAAGCCATGGGGAGATTGGAGCGGTGCGGGGATCCTTCGCTGCCGCTCAGGATGACACCTCAAAAACTACGCAATCTTTTGCCTGAATCATACCTGCTCCACGGCGATCGTGGCAGTCTTGGCCGCGAGGTCCGGCTCCTGGGTGAATCCTGCGACGAAGCGGCGATAGAGGGCGACGGCACTGAGGGCGGAGAGAGTGAGCAAGGTGAAGCCTTGGGCGGGCTGGTGGAGGAGCAGTTTGCCGGTGCCGAAGAGGCAGAGGTAGACCATGGCGCAGCCGAGAATCCAGGCGGTGAGATTGCTGCCGAGGTCGCGGGTAGGGACGACGTCGTGGACGTGGGCGGCGATGGGCTTCCAGCCTCGGACGTCGGGGCGGACATGGCGGTAAAAAGCTTCCAGGGTTGGGCGGGGCTCGGCGGGAGTGAGGAAGGTGACGGCGAGCCAGACCAGAGTGGTGATGGCCGTGGTGGTCATGGCGGTTTTGGCGAAGACCAAGGGTGAGGCTCCGTGGAAGGGATGGAGCGCGTTGAGGGTTACGGTGACGGCCAGAGAACATGCCATGGCTGAGATTTCCGACCAGGCGTTGATGCGCCACCAGTACCAGCGCAGCAGATAGACGGCTCCGGTCCCGGCACCGACTTCCATGACGACCTGCCAGCCGCTGGCGATGGAGTCAAGATGGACCGAGACCCAGGCGGAGGCGATGACCAGCAGGACGGTGGCGAGGCGCGAGACCTGCACGTAATGGCGGTTGTCGGCCTGCCGGTGCAGGAAGCGGCGGTAGAAGTCGGAGACCAGGTAGGAGGCTCCCCAGTTGAGTTGCGTGGCCACGGTGGACATGAAGGCGGCGAGGAAACCGGCGATGGCGAGGCCGCGCATGGAATGCGGCAGGTAATGGTTCATCACCAGCATGTAGCCGGTTTCAGGATGCTGCAGGCCGGGGTAGAGGACGATGACGCAAAGCGCGGTGAGAATCCACGGCCAGGGGCGGATGGCGTAGTGGGCGACGTTGAACCAGAGGACACTGAGCAGTCCCTGACGCTCATCGCGGGCGGAGAAGATGCGCTGGGCGATGTATCCGCCGCCGCCGGGCTCGGCTCCGGGATACCAGAAGGCCCACCACTGCAGGCCGATGTTGACGAGGAAGGTTGCCACCGGGATGCTCCAGAGCATTTCCGTGGTTAGCCCGGCGGAAAGGCTGGGGAAGAGGGCGAGCGGATTGCCTACGGCGGGGGATCGCGCGGGTCTTTGCATCGACCCCAGGCGCGAGATGAGGGCGGAGATGCCGCCGACGGCACGCACCGCGTAATAAGCGATGGCGATGACAATGGACATCTTGAGGACGAACTGGAAAAGGTCGGTCCAGAGAACTCCCCAGAGACCGCCGAGCGAGACATAGAGGCCAGTGAAGGGGATGAGAAACAGGACACAGACCGCAAGCGCCGCGCCATCGGGACCGGCCCAGACGCCGCCGAGCGGGGCGACCCAGCGGCCAATCGTGAGCAGCAGGGGGGTTCCGCCAAGGGTGGTGGAGACAATGCTGGTCATGGCCTTGGTGACCCATCCGAGGATGACGCAGTTCATGAGCAGGCCAAGGTAGACGGCGCGGAAGCCGCGCAGGAAGGCGGCAGGCTTGCCGCTGTAACGGATCTCGGCAAACTGTACGTCGGTGAGCAATCCGCTGCGCCGCCAGAGGCGGGCGAAGAGGAAGACGGTCATCATGCCGGAGAGCAGCGATCCCCACCAGAGCCAGTTTCCGCTGATGCCTTGGGAGTAGACCAGGCCGGTGACGACGAGCGGAGTGTCGGCGGCAAAGGTGGTGGCCACCATGGAGGTTCCGGCCAGCCACCAGTTCACGTTGCGACCGGAGACAAAGTAGTCGTCCACACTTTTGGCAGAGCGCTTGCGGAAACAGAAGCCGAGCAGGACGGTGATTGCGAGATACCCGAAGATGGCCAGCCAGTCCAGAAGCGAGAGGGTCATAAGATCCGGTGCGGGATGAGATGGCGGAAGGCTAACACGAAGGCGGGGAGAGACGGTACTGGCAAGGTTTCAAAGTTTCAGAGGTTTCAAGGTTGGGGATCAAGATCAGAGTCAACCGCCCCACTTCTGCCAAAAGCGGGGGATCATGTCGGCAGCAGGCAGAGATCCGGAAGTTTTTGGACGCTGGCCGGGTGTCGGAGCAGATTTCGGTTTTAAAATCCGGGAAACTGGATAATATAGGTCCATGATAGGGGCGAGGATTCTGATTGTGGACGATGAACAAATGATCGCTGACACTTTATCGGTGATTTTCCGCCGCCGGGGGTATGAGGTATTCACGGCGTACAACGGACTGCTTGGCCTGGATGCGGCGCGCGATCTGAAACCGAACCTTGTGCTGAGCGATGTGGTAATGCCCGAGCTGGACGGGGTAAACATGGCAATGCAGATTTGCAATGCTCTGCCGGAGGTGGCTGTACTGTTGTTCTCCGGGCAGGCCGGCACGACGGATTTGCTGCACGGCGCCGAGGAACAAGGCTACCGCTTTGAACTGTTGCAGAAGCCTGTGCCTCCCGATGTGATTATTCGAAAGGTGGCAGCGATGTTGTCGAGCCCTGGCCAGCCCCGTCACCGTACCGTCACGCGACCCACAAGTGACTGATCGCCCAACCTCCCATAAGCATCCAATTCTTTCAAAATGCACTGCCGCGCGCGAAATCCGCGATGGAGTTTCCTGCACGGGAATGAACAAAGACCCTCTCGAAGCAAAAGACCCTCCAGAAGCTAAACCACACTAGAAGCAAAGACAACGGAATCGACCATGACAATCCGTTCGGTACACGGAGCAGGCTTGCGTGATCCAGTACACTAGGAGAGGAGCCACGCCGCTTGCATATTCCCGATGGATATCTGAGCCCTTCGACCTGCGCCGTCATGTATGCGGCCAGCTCTCCGTGTTGGTGGGCGGCGCTGCGGCGCACGCGACGGAAGCTGCTGGGACGCGGCCTGCCGCTGCTTTCGCTGTTCGCGGCGTTCTCCTTTGTGACCATGATGTTCAACCTGCCGCTGCCGGGGGGAACTACTGGTCATGCGGTAGGAGTGGGGATTGCGGCGATCGTGCTGGGGCCGTGGGCTTCCATGCTGGCGATCTCGCTGGCGCTGGCGATTCAGGCGCTGTTTTTTGGCGATGGCGGGATTACCACACTAGGCGCGAACTGCTTCAACATGGCGATTGCGGGCTCGTTTGCGGCCTGGGGGATCTACCAACTGGTGAGCCTGGGAGCGGCGGCGGATTCGCGGCGGCGGGTACTGGCGGCGGCGCTGGCAGGCTATGGAGCGATCAACTTTTCCGCCCTGCTGGCAGCGATTGAATTTGGGATTCAGCCGATGCTGTTTCACGATGCGTCGGGCGCGCCACTCTATGCTCCCTACCCGCTGCACATCGCGATTCCGGCGATGATGGCCGGGCATTTGACGATTGCGGGAGCGGCGGAGGCGGTGATGAGCGCGGGGTTGTTCAGCTATTTGCGGCGCAACGAGCCTTCACTGGTGGGGTGTCCGGTGCGATCGGCGGGCGCGGGCGCGGGGTACGCGGCAACAGACGCCGCTCCGGCTGCGGGCGCTGGGCGAACGCTGTGGGGAGCGCTGGCGGTGGTACTGCTGTTGACCCCGCTGGGAATTCTGGCGAGCGGTGCGGCGTGGGGCGAGTGGGCGGCGAAGGATTTTTCAAACAGCGCGATGCGAGCCCAGATTGCCGCCGCGAGCGGACGGGCCGCGCCACCTGTGGCAGCGCCATCCGGGTTGGCACGATGGGCGAATCTGTGGACCGCTCCGCTACCGGATTATGCGCCGCATTTTGTAAAGAGCGCGGCCTTTGGATATCTGCTGTCGGCGATGTTCGGCGTGGGGCTGATTCTGGCGGCGGCGTGGCTGGTGCAACGCGCGACCCAATTTGCAAACCGATATGCGGACCAGTCTGCGAACCAATCGGCAGACCGGTCCGCCAGCCCGCGGAGTGAACTATGAGCGCGGGAGTGCTCGGCAAGACGGTTCGCGGGTTTACCGAGGCACTGACGCAGACACTGGTGGCGGAGGATTCGGCCCACGGGCAAGGGCTGCTGCAGGCACTGGACCCGCGAGTGAAGCTGGTGGGACTGCTGGCGCTGGTGGTGGCGGCGGCGCTCTCACGGAAGCTCGCGGTGATGGCCGCGCTGTTTGGCCTGGGGATTGTGCTGGCGGTGGCCTCGCGATTGAGTTTGTGGTCGCTGGCAAAGCGAGTGTGGGTGGTGGCTTTCGGCTTCACGTTTATGATTGCGGCTCCGGCGCTGTTTTTGACGCCGGGAGAGGCAGTGTACCGGCTGGGCTGGCTGGCGATTACCGCGCAGGGGTTGCGCAGCGCGTTGCTATTGGTGGCCCGAGTGGAGACTGCCGTTACTTTGAGCACGCTGCTGGTGTTGACTACGCCCTGGATGCATTTGCTGAAGGCCATGCGCACGCTGCTGGTTCCGGTGGAGGTGATTATGCTGCTGGCGATGACGCATCGCTATGTGGTGCTGCTGACGGAAACCGCGAACGCGATGTTCGAGTCAAGGCAGAGCCGGGTGGTGGGCCGATTAAACGGTCACGAACAACGCCGCCTGATGGTGAATACCGGCGGGGTGCTGCTGAGTAAGACCCTGGAGATGGGGAATCAGGTTTTTTTGGCGATGCAGGCGCGGGGCTTTCGTGGCGAGGTGCGGTTGCTGAACGAGTTCCGCATGCGGGCATGGGATTACGTGGCGATCTCCGGCTTTGCGGTGGCGGCGGCAGCGGCAGTGGCAGCGGGAAGATAGCAAGGGAGAGCGTGTGGAGGAAAGAGTTGCATCCGGGGCAGTGAGCTCCGCGGTACTGGAGTTTGAAGCCACGGGTGTGCGCTACGAGTACGAACGGGTTGCGGCCTTGCAAGGGCTCTCGCTACGGGTTTGCGCCGGAGAACGGATTGCGCTGCTGGGAGCCAACGGCAGCGGCAAAAGCACGTTGCTGCGGCTGATGGACGCGCTGCACTTTGCGTGCGGGGGGACGCTGCGCTTCCGGGGTGCGGCACTGACCGAAGCGGCGATGGAGGACGATGGCTTCGCGCTGCAGTTCCGCCGGCGCGTGGGATTGGTTTTCCAGAATCCCGACATTCAACTTTTCAATCCCACGGTGTTTGACGAGGTGGCTTTTGGACCGCTGCAACTGGGCTGGCCGCGGGCGGAGATTCTGGAGCGGGTGCACGCCACGCTGGAATGGATTGGGGCGGAGCACCTGAAGGATCGGGCGCCGTACCGGCTCTCCGGCGGGGAGAAGAAACGGGTGGCAATCGCCTCGGTGGTGGTGCTCGATCCGGATGTTCTGCTGCTCGACGAGCCTACCGCATCGCTTGATCCGCGCAGCCAGAGCCAGGTGATCGAGCTGCTGGAATCCTGGAATGATGGGCGGAAGACGATCATTACGGCTACCCATCAGTTGGAGATATTGGGTGAGATTTCCGACCGGGCGGTGGTGCTGAAGAGCGGCGCGGTGGTGGCCGATGCAACGCCCGTCGAAGTGCTGGCCAACACCGAACTGCTGGAGTCGGCCAACCTCATCCATTCGCATCGCCATCTGCACGGCGGGGTCCCGCATAAGCATCCCTCGCCGTACTTGCGGCATGAGCACGAACATAAGCATTAGAAAAAATCGATTGCTGGCGGAAAACTGGGCGACGAACCCAGGAGACTTGGGCAATACGGGGGTTCTTCGCTGACACTCTGAATGACCCTGGAACAACTGCAACAGCAAGTACACAACTACAACGGCAAGTACACGTGAATTGCATCTGCACGTCTCCAAACATTTGCCAAAAGAAGGCAGATTTGGGGCACCCGGCGCTCAGGACCAACGGCTCTGACAGGTAAGGGGGAGCACTGCGGGCGAAAGCGGTGCGTTCACAGTCCTATAAAAAATCTGTAATATGAGTTCTTTCCGGTATGGCAGTAGACTGGATGGCTATGGCACCAGCCCGCTCGTTGCTCAGTCCCGAGTATTACCTCAACCGAAGCCTATCGTGGCTGGCGTTCAATCGCCGCGTGCTGGAGGAGGCAGAGGACGAGAGCAACCCCCTGCTGGAGCGGGTGAAGTTTCTGGCGATCACGGCCAGCAACCTGGATGAGTTCTTTGAAATTCGCATTGCGGGCTTGCTGCAGCACCTGGAAGAAGGCGCCGTGGAACCGGGACCCGATGGCCTGACTCCGATGGAGGAGCAACAGTTGGTGGCCGAGGCTACCCACAAATTCGTCCGCGAGCAGTACCTGTGCTGGAACGAAAAACTGCTGCCCGCGCTGGCGGAACATGGTATCCGGGTGCACTCGCTGGCAGACCTGGACGACGCGCAACGCGAAGTGGTGGACGAGTATTGCCGCAACGAACTGGACGCGCTTCTGACTCCGGTGACGGTCGATCCGGCGCATCCGTTTCCGCGGGTGATTCACAAGGCACTGTGCCAGGCACTGCTGCTGCGACGGCGGCGGCGCTCGGCGGCCAATGCCACCAACTACATGGGGGTGGTGACCGTGCCTCGCTCGCTGCCCCGGCTGGTGAGACTGCCGGATTCGCGGGGCGATTCCTTCATTACGCTCGCCGACCTGGTGGAGTTGCACACCGGGCGCATGTATCGCGGCTATGAAATTCTGAGCGGAGGCTCGTTCCGCATCACCCGTAACAGTAATCTCTATCTGCAGGAAGAAGAATCGCGCAGCGTGCTGGAGTCAGTGCGTACGGAGTTGCACAACCGGCGCAAGGGCGACGCGGTGCGGCTGGAGATTGACTCCGATGCCAGCGCCGATATCGTCTCGCGCCTGCAGACGGTTTTTGAGTTGGAGGACTGGCAGGTGTATCGCATGCAGGGGCCGGTCAATCTTTCGCGGCTGATGCATCTGTATAGCGCGGTGAATCGTCCTGACCTGAAGTTCAAACCTTTTCAGCCACGCGAGTGGTCGCTGCCCAAAGGGACGCGGGACGTGTGGGCGGCGCTGCAGCAGAGAGACGTGCTGCTACACCATCCGTTTGACAGTTATAACAGCGTGGTCTCGTTCATTGAGGCGGCGGCGCAGGATCCGGCCGTGCTCTCGATTAAGCAGACCTTGTACCGCACCAACGATAATTCGCCGATTGTGGAGGCCCTGGTGCAGGCGGCGGCGCGAAAGGAAGTTACGGTGGTGGTGGAGGTGAAAGCCCGCTTCGATGAAGCCTCCAACATCAAGTGGGCCCGCGAGCTCGAAGATGCGGGAGTGCAGGTCTTCCACGGACTGGTGGGACTGAAAACGCACTGCAAGCTGGCCCTGATCGCACGCAAGGAGGCCGATGGGGTGATGCGGCGCTACGCCCATCTGGGCACGGGAAACTATAATCCCACGACCGCTGCGTTCTACACGGATCTGAGCTTGCTGACGGCGAATCCGGAGATGACCTTCGCGGTACATAACGTCTTCAACTTCCTTACCGCATACTCGGAGCAGCCAAACTACAATCCGCTGCTGGTGGCGCCGGTGGACCTTGCCGAACGGGTGGCCAACCTGATTGCTCGCGAAGCCGACCACGCCCGCGCCGGAAAGCCTGCGCGCATCATCGCCAAAGTAAATTCGCTGCTCGATAAAAACGTGGTGCAGGAGCTCTATCGCGCCTCGCAGGCGGGGGTACAGATTGACCTGATCGTGCGCGGCATATGCTCGCTGAACCCGGGCGTACGCGGCATCAGCGACCGCATCCGGGTGCGCAGCATTGTGGGCCGCTTCCTCGAACACAGCCGCATCTATTACTTCCAGAACGACGGGGCGGAAGAAATTTATCTGGGCAGCGCCGACTGGATGCCACGCAATCTGCATGAGCGGGTGGAGGTGGTTTTTCCGCTGCGCGATGCGCTGCTGCGGGATCGGGTGAAGAATGAACTGCTGTCGGCGTACCTGGCGGACAATGTGAAGGCACGCTTGCTGCAGCATGGGGGCAGCTACATTCGCGCCAACGCAAAGGCCGCTCCCTTCAGTTCGCAGGATTTCCTGATCGACGCCGCCGAGGGCAAATGCGACCCCTCGGCGATTCCGGTGGCGCCGGCCCGGCCGCCGCGACGGAAGCCCAAACCTCGCACCCAGACGACCCGCGCCAAGGTAACATAGAACGATGATCGTATATTTTCTGCGTCACGCGAATGCCGGACAAAGACGTCTCAACCCAGTTCAGGACGAAAAACGTCCTCTCGACAAGGAAGGGATTGAGCAGTGCCGGTATGTTGGCAAATTGTTGAACACACTGGATGTGCATGTGGATCTGATCCTCAGCAGCCCGCTGAAGCGTGCCACCCAGTCGGCATCGATGGTGGGCAATGAAATCGCCTACGAGCAGCGGATAGAGACGACTCCGGCGCTGCACCCCAGCGCCACTTTTGAGAGCTTCCATCAGCTTTTACTTCACCTGGGCGAGTTGGAAGCCGTGATGGTGGTGGGGCACAATCCGAATATGAGCCAGTTTCTCTCACTGCTGGTGACTGGCGGCGTGAGCGATCGCGCGATCGAGATGAAAAAAGGCAGCGTGGCCCAGGTGGAGGTTGGCACCAAGCGTAGCGTGCTCAACTGGCTGATCACTCCGCGGCTGATCAAGAGCGCTTACACTTCCGCGCAAGTCAGCTCGCAGCCAAAGACCTCAAAGAAATAATTGCGCTCCTTTTCGAGCGCCCATAGTTCCAGCTCGGCCCCGGTGGGCTTGGTGACTATGGTGAGTTGCACACTCCTGAGTTCGAGCTTGGCGCGCAGGTTGAGCACCGCGCCACGCCTTCCCTGCTCGGCCGCCCTGGCCAAGCGCAGCAACACCACGGCACGCGGCAACAACAGGCGATCGACCGGAGCCAAGACCCGGACGGCCGGACTGGCTGGGGTGATTTTCGATTTGCCGAGATAACGCGCGATCGCCGCGATAAAGCGCCGCTGCCGCACATTGAAGCCAAGCAGTTCCGAGTGCGCCAGGATGTAGGCGGCATGGCGGCGGCGCCCGGCACGACTGATGAACGAACCCACTTCATGGAGCATGGCCGCCGCGTGCAGCAGGTTGACGTACTCCGGAGGCAGTTGATGCACGGGGGACAGCAACTTAAAAAGGCGACTGGCATGGCCGGAGACGCGGGTGGCGAAGCGCAGATCCACATGGTAGTGCTCGGCAAGATTCTGAATCGCGTTTTGGCGCTCGCTATCGAGCTGCTTACGAAGTCCGATGTCCTCATGATCGGCGGCCATCTGGACCAGAATGCCGTCGCCCAAACCATAGGGCAGGTAACGGAAGCTGGTCAGATCGAATTCGGTGAGCAGGTCGGCGAAGACATGGGCTCCGGCCACGATGATCTCAGCCCGGCGGGGGCCAATGCCCTGGAGAGCGCGGCGCTGATCAATGCTAAGGGTGGAGAGCTTTCTGGTGAGCCGGTGCAGACCGGCACGCGGTACGGTTGCCGTGTTGTTCTGCTGCACCGCTGCCCATAGTTCGCTGAGCGCGGCGGGAGTTCCGGAGGTGGCAATGGTGAGATTGATCTTGTGCTCGGTAAGCTCGCGCCGCAGCCGCCCGACCTCTTCTCCGATGTAGCTGCGCATCTGCTCCAGCTCGGTTTCGGTGGGCGGGTCGTGCTGGAGAAACTCGCGAGTCAGGCGCACGGCTCCGAGCGGCAGGCTGTAAATATGTTCGATCTGTCCCTTGAAGGAGACGATGAGTTCGCAACTGCCGCCGCCGAGGTCAATCAGCAGCACGCGTCCGGCACCGATGCGGGTGTTGGCCATTACGCCAAGGTGAATCAGGCGGCCTTCTTCCACGCCGGTGACCACTTCCACATGCCAGCCGATGGCGGAATGAACCCACTGGACAAAGGCGCTGCCGTTGTTGGCGTCGCGCAATGCACTGGTGGCCACCACACGCACTTTCGCGGCGTTGTAAGTCTGAGCCGCCTTCTGGAAGCGCCGCAGCACGCGCACGGTCAGTTCCATGGCCTCCGGGTCGAGGGCGCCGTTGCGGAAGACGGCCTCGCCGAGACGCACGACCTCGCGGTCCTCGTGCAGCACCTGGAGGCGCTTGCGCACCACGCGGGCGATCTTTAAGCGCACCGAGTTGGCGCCGATGTCAACCGCGGCCAGGGTCACCATTCGTCGGTGAACGCAGCTGCGTTCGTCTGCCTTGTCTTTGTCTGTTCAGTCACCACGGCAAACGATACGCCATTTCCCGCAGCGGGGGCAACTAGCGGACCAGTGCGCCGTCAGCAGGCGGCTGGGCCGATTTGCTGCCGTGCAGGCGGAGGAATTCAACGCTGCCTTCCTTGCCGAGATAGCGCGCCAGCAACTCCGGTTTGGCCTCGCGCAGATCCACCAACAGCAAGCCATCGAGTACGTTGGAGAACTTGGCATCGATGTTGAAGCCAAGGAATTTGCCTCCCAGCTTCATGTAGTGGCGCACCAGCACGGGAACGCCTTTGCCGTCGCTTTCAAACATGCTGATCCACTCGGAGATGTCGTCCATGGAAAAGACGCGGGCGAACGTTTCCGGCTGCTGCACATTCTCGGCGGGGGCGCGCGGCGGATTCTTCGGGCGCAGGAGTTTGAGCAGTTCGGCGTCGACCGAATGGGCGCTCAGATATTTCGTTAGGACCTCGCGCGATGCCAGGGAGTAATCGGCGCTGATGCTGACGGCACCGAAGAGCACCGGGGTCTCCGGATGGCGCACCAGGTAGCTGCCAATGCCCTTCCAGAGGACGAGCAGGGGAGCGTATTGGCGCTGATAATCGAGGTGCACGAAGGAACGTCCCAGCTCCAGCGCCGGACCAACCTTGGCGAAGAACTTGGGCTGGAAGCGGAAGAGGGAGGCGGTGTAGAGTCCGCGCATGCCGTAGCGATGCAGAACGCTCTGCACGTTGCAGATGCGGTAGGCACCTGCGATCTCCTGGCGCTCATCATTCCATAGCACGAGGTGGGTGTAATAGGCGTCAAAGCGGTCGAGGTCACGGGGCTTTCCGGTGCCCTCGCCGGTGGCGCGGAAGGTGATCTCGCGCAGCCTGCCGATCTCCCGCACGATGCGCGGCGCCTGCCGCGAACTGAGCGCGTAGACACGCATCTTGCCCGCGGTTTCCAGCAATGCGCTGGCGGGAAGCGACTGCAATTCGCGCAGCAGCAGGGTGGGATCTTCCGCCGGAGCAACGTTGTACTTGGGCTGCCATTGGGCGGGGAAGAAGCTGGTACGAGGCGAGCCGATGCGGTCACGCAAGGCGAGCAGCGAACTGTTCCAGCGCAGCAGGTCGATGGCTTTGTCGTCGTCGTGAATGGCCTTGAGGGTTTCGCCCTCGACCGGAGCGCCGAGGCGAACTTCCATCCGGCGGCCACGCTTGTTAATCAGTTCGTGCGGCAGGAACAGGGTGCGAAGGCGGGGATGGATCATTCCCGCCAGATGGAAGCCGACGCTGTTGGTGCCGGAGATGAAGGCTGGAATGCTCTTGGCTCCGGTCATGCGGGCGATGCGCGCCATGTTGCGGTTCCACTGCGGATCGAGCACACGGCGGTGGTGACGGCTCCAGGAGGCGACTTCGCCGGCTGGGAAGACGATCAGCATGTGTCCCTGTTTGACCCACTCCAGGGCTTCGCGAATGCCGCGGCGGTTGGCCTCCTGATGGCCTTCGCCCATCATGTTGTCGACCAGGATGCAGTACTGCGAAAGCTCCTGCATGCAGCCAAGCAACTGGTTGGCCAGCAACTTTACGTCAGGACGCAGGCGCAGCAGAAGCGAGGCCATCAAGATGCCGTCGAGCATGCCGAAGGGATGATTGGCAAATACCACGGCGGGGCCTTCGAGGGGCACGCGCTTGAGGTCGCCTTCGCGCACCGAGTACTCGACATCCATCTCGCGCAGGATGCCGTCAAAGACATTCCCTCTCTCGGGATGGGCCAGCGCGCCGGCGTAAATGCGATCCAGACGGCGGATGGGAAGAAAAGGACGTGCCCAGGGGATCTGCTTCCCAAGTTTTGCAAACGGAGTTGAGGGCGTTTCTGTGACGGCACTACGCAGCATATGATTCAATCTTGCCCACGATTGCTTGCTGGGCCATGACACTAGTGTAAATCTTTGGTGAATGCAGCAACCGTGATGCGACACCGCGGTCCGGGTTTGATTGCCCTTAGCCTGCCATGGCGTAGACCTTAGCGGCAGAACGTGGCGGGAGACAAGTACCTTGAGTGACACGACCTTCGCTAGGACAAAGAAGAATCGAGCGCTGGTTGAAGAGGAATGCACACTCCGCGCAAGCACAGCAATTCAATCAGGTACACCTACTCTGGAACTGAGCTAGTAACGAATGAGTTGCCTGCAGGCCGCTTTCACCGAACATTCATAGGTAGTTTATCGGCGCGTAACCGCTAGCCTTCAAGATGGTTACGCTATGGCAGAGCAGGTATTGGACACCCTGATCCTCTCCGATGTGCACCTGGGTAGCGAAGTGAGCCGGGCGCGCGAGGCCACCGATCTGATCACGGATACGGATTTCCGCCGGCTGGTGCTTCTCGGCGATATCTTCAGCGACCTGAACTTTCGCCGCCTGACCAGCGACCACTGGAAGTTTCTCTCACGCATCCGCAAACTCTCCAATCCCAAGCGCAGAGTGGAAGTGGTCTGGGTGGAGGGAAATCACGACCAGGGGCTTTCGCAGATCATGTCGCACCTGGTGGGCGTGCCGGTCTATCAGCGCTATGTCTGGGAGTACCAGGGCAAGCGCCACCTGGCGGTGCACGGACACCAGTTCCATCCCTTCTGCCGCAAGAACGAATTCCTCAGCCGCATGGGCGAGCGCATTTTTTACGAGTTGCAGAAACTGGAAGGCAATCGCAAGCGAATCTCGCGCTTCATCGACCGCACGAACACGCGCTGGCTGCGCATGCAGTCCATCGTGGCTGAAGGCGCGTTCCTCTATGCCCGCGCCGGACGCGTGGACCGCATCTTCTGCGGACACACCCACGCCGCCACCCACCAGAGCCGCAACGGGATCGATTACTACAACAGCGGAAGCTGGATCGATGCCAACCCGACCTATCTCGCCATCGGCGAGCAAGGGGTTGAGATTCGCGTGTATGAGGGCGAAAAGTACGCCTACGAGGAAAGCTCTCAGGGCGAGTTGATTGCAGCCGGAGACGGTTTCGACACGTCGGGCATCGCGGCATTCGGGAGCTACGAGAGCATACGCTGCTAGCGCACTTTCACACTTGGTGTGTCCGTCGTTATCATCGCCGGGAAAAACACCCGGCTGCCTTACCGGATACACCTTCCGCGATTCCGGTCTAACGCATGGCGTCAGATCGTAGTGGCTCCGGAGCTTTCTCCCATCGTTCGAGCATCTCCCGGCAAATCCCCTTGTCGGCGATGATCTGGCGGTAGATGGCGGCACTGGGACGTGGGATGCGTTGCTGGGTCACTTGGTCGAGCGCGTAGAGTCCGAAGCGCAGTTGCCAGCCCTCACTCCATTCGAAGTTGTCTACCAGGCTCCAGTGGAAGTATCCGCGCACGTCGTAGCCAAGCTGCCACATGCGGCGCAGCTCGCGCAGGGAGTTCACCAGCAGCCATGGGCGGATGCGATCGTTACGATCGGGAACTCCATTCTCCATGACATACATGGGGCGGCCGAGCGGGGCGTAAGCCTCTACGGCCGCCGAGACCACCTTGGGATAGGCCTCGCCGTAGGGAGCAGCAATTCCAGGATCTCCCTGCGGCACATTCTTTGGGACGTAGAGTCCGCCGGGGCCGAACTTTTCTCCGAGGGGAGCACGCACGTGCAGCCGGTTATAGACATTGAGACCGACATAATCAGTCTTGCCGACGCACTCGGGGACGCTTGGCGCCATCATGGCAAAGGGCAGAGGCAGCGGCTCGCCCTGCAGGTAGCTGAGCGTGCCGCGGTTGAACAGCGCGTCATAGGCCAAGGCCAGTTGGCGGTCGAGAACATTGTCGCGCGCGGGTTCGAAGACCACGTAGTTCACCGACAACCCGACGTTGGCTTCGGTCTGCTCCCGATGCAGCACGTCATAGGCGGCAGCGTGAGCCCGCATCATGGCGCCGAAGACGCTGAGGGTGGAGTTCAACTCGTTGAGGCGTCCGGGAGGAAACTCGCCGAATAGATAGCCGAATGCGGCGTAGACATTGGGTTCGTTGAAGGTGAGCCAGTCGGTGACCAGGTCTGCCAGCGAGCGCACCGCCCGCTTGGCGTAGTGGCGGAAGAGGTCGGGCGCCTGGGAGTCGAGGAAACCCCCGCGGGCTTCAAACCACTGCGGATGGGTGAAGTGATGGAGCGAGACAAAAACCCGCATGCCGCGCCGGTGAGCTTCGCGGATGATCTCGCGGTAACGCACTACGGCAGTGTCGCTCCAGTGGCCGAAGGCCGGTTCCATGCGGCTCCACTCCAAAGAGATGCGGATGGCGTTGAGTCCCAGCTCGGAGCAGAGTTCGAGATCGCGCTCGGCATTGAGCCACCAGTCGCAGGCCGTCCCGCTGGCAATGGTGGTGCGGGTGCGGCCCGCGCGTTCCCAGTCATGCCACTGGTTCAGCGTGTTACCCCCCTCGAACTGGTGCGAGGAGGTGGACACGCCCCAGAGAAAACTGTCTGGAAACGAAACGGGGATCGCGAGCATAAGCGTTCTCAGCCAAAAAGAAAATGCAAGACTAGCACAATTGGAGGCTGCTCAGGAGGGTGCTAGAAGGCGCGGGCGACCTGGAGGGAGACATCAGTGCCGGGGGTGACGCGGGTGCCAGGGGCCGGAGTTTGTCCGATGACGAACGGAGCGGCGGGGTGAAAGTCCTGGTTGGGGACGGCATCGGCGGGGCTGCTGAAAACAGTGGTGACCGAGAGGGTTTTCAGGCCGGAAGCGGTGACCAGTCCGGTGGCATCGGCGAGGGGCATTCCGGTGAGATCAGGCATAGCATAGGCGGGCTCGGGCGGGGCGACGGCATACAGGAGGCTGATGCGGGGTGAGGCTACGCCCTGGGCTCCGGGGGCGGGAGATTGCGCGATGATGGCCTGGGGCGAAGCAGAGTCAGTGGGGAGTTCGGCGGAGACGCCCACCTCAAGGCCGCGGCGGCGAATGTCGATTTCAGCGGCGCGTGGACTCATGCCGAGCACGGCGGGAATATTGATGAGCTGGGCTCCGAGGCTCTCGGCGGCTTGCACCCGCCAGCCACGGCGGACACGGGTTCCGGGCTCGGGCTGCTGCGAGACGATACATCCGGCGGGGACCACGGCGGAGTAGAAATGATCGCTGCGGGCCAGCTCCAGGCCATGCTCAAAGGCGACGCGCTCGGCTTGGGCGGGAGTCATACCATGGAAGTCCGGCACCGCGACCTCACGGCCGTGGATAGCAAACCTCATGCTGATCAGGGCCGAGGCGAGCGCGACGATGATGAGGACGAGCACTTGGGCGAGCAGGCGGAAGAAGCGGATCATGCAAACTCAGGGTAGATTCAAAGTTTCAAAGTTACAAGGTTTCCAAAGTTGCAAGGTTGGAAGCGGGAGCAGAATTGGTCACAGAAGGTCGTGACGACAATCACACCACGATGATTCAACCGTTGATAAAACTGATGTATCAAGGGGTGTGACCGCTGTGAAACCATTATTACGAAAAGTTTTGTGCGGAGACTCTACGCCCTACCAGGCAGCGGACGAGTTGGTGCAGGCGCTGTCCCAGGCGGGCGAGAAGCAGAAGGTGGAGCGCGGAGAACGCCTGTTTTCCTTAGGGGAACAGGCCAAGGGCGTGTACCTGATCGTAAAGGGCACGGCGCGGGCAGCGCTTTCCGGAGTGCCGGGGCGGGAACTGATGTGCCGCACGGCCGGACCGGGCTCGGTGCTGGGTCTGCCCTCGGCGCTGTGCGCCAATCGATACCAGTTTGACGTTGAAGCCTTGGAGGACGTGGAGGCGATTTTCCTGCCAACCGAGGCGGTGAACGAAATTCTGCGGCAGCAGCCCGAGCTTTGCATGCAGGTGATGAACATGATGTGCGACGAGTTGAGCGCGTTGAGGCAGACAACGGAGCACATGCGGAACTGCGTGCAGCATTCATGTTTGCTGCATGGGCGGTGCACCCACTCCTCCACCTCGAGCTAGGACACCGGCAGGGAGTGACGCCGCGCCTACGGGTGCGGCTTTTTGTGCGCCTGGAGGCAGCACGCCGCCGCTCCCACATCTGCCAACTACGGCAGATGTGGGACACCAAGGCAGATGTCCAAAAGGGGATGGAGAGTTGCTGCTGCTTGCTTCTTGCCTTTTTTTGCCCTGCCAGATTGGCACTTTGCTTTCAGTTGCGAAGCGCGGTAATGTTCCGGAAGCAGCTCTCGCAGAGATTCGTCTGAACGTTCCGTTCGTGATTACCCCGAGAGGACATAAGAAATGAAAGTGAACGATGCTGAGCTGGGAATGAGGTCCTTTGACGTGATCAGCCGGAAGCGATGGTTCGCCGTCTGCGCGGTGGTTGTGGTGATGACGGCAGCACTGGTTTCACAGACGGCTTCGCAGGCGGCTTCCCGCGCCAACCGGATCACCCAGGAGGTAACCTCGGGAGCGATTGTAACGATGGCGGGCACGGTCCATCCTCTGACCAGGCGGGCGACCGACCTGGGCGCGGTGAA